>Ga0129308_1000804_pt1 | contig 40712 bp, 41 predicted proteins | sample L827metagenome_FD_94440 | JGI IMG/M metagenome (GOLD analysis project Ga0129308, IMG submission 94440) | Ring-tailed lemur group fecal microbial communities from Wisconsin, USA - L827 metagenome | ecosystem: Host-associated > Mammals > Digestive system > Large intestine > Fecal | place: USA... | reverse complement strand
TGGCGGGAATAGCGCCCGGTGATGAGGGAGGTCCGGGCCGGCGTGCAGATGGGGTTGGTGGTCTGGCAGTTGGTGAAATGGGCGTGGGCGGCGATGCAGTCGATGTTGGGCGTCACCGCGCCGCAGCCGTTTTCCGCATATCCCACGTACTCCGCCCGCTGCTGGTCCGTCATAAACAGCAGGATGTTCTTTGGCATACCGAATCCCTCTTTTCTTTACAGTCCTAACCGTTGAAACTGTTCTTCAGGGCTGTTATGAGCCTTCATAGCCTGTCGAAGCTTTTCCATATACAGTTCTTCCAGCGCAGCGTTACAAATGGGATGTTCCTGTGCGTAGTCTTGTTCCAAATCATATAAGCGGCTCTTCCCCGCATACTGATTCACCTGATCGAACCGCAAGCTCAAATTCATCCAATGGATCTTATCCGCTGCGATTTTGTAGACAGGATAATTTGTCCACGGCAGGTGTGAGACTTCAATGGAGTTAATTTCCTCCGAGGACATCGTGTCATAACCGATATACTGATGCAGCATGGTCATAGTGCTACCGTAAAGATACAGCGGCGCATTCACTTTTGGGTCCACCGGTTCCCGGATATAGACCCTATGCCCATCGCCCACACAAACACTTTTTCCATATGTACCGTAAAGGACGGTATCCCTCACAGCATTGATTTCTCCTCTCAAAAGAGGCCACAGGCTTCGTCCGTGGATAGGATTTCGGCACAAGCCTAATCCGATACCAAAATACTCCAGAATTGTGGGAAATAAATCGATATTCTGCGTCAATGCGGTGCAGCGCCCCGGTTGGACACCAGGTGCCGCAATCAACATAGGCAGATGATAAACCTCGTTATAATCCGGGATATTGTTCTTTGCCCAGTAGCCATGTTCCCCCAGCAAATAGCCGTGATCCGTGGTCAGAATAACCAGCGTATCTTCCCACATATCGTAGCGATCGAGTACCTCTAATACCCGGCCAACGTAATGGTCTGTCATGGTAAGCAGGGCTTTGTAGCGAGCCCGAAACCGCTTTGCTACTTTGGGAGGATAATCTTTTATGATGTATGCCGGCCAATAAGGGTCCATTTCGCCATCGTATTGCACATCATCATACATGGCCAAATATTCATCCGGCACATCGAATGGCTCATGAGGGTCAAACCCTTCTGCCCACAGCAGGAAATTATCCGCCTCGTGGTTGCGCTCCAGCCAGTCCGCAGCGGCAGTCAGAGTGCGGGGCGTGGAATACCTCGCCTCTACACCGCCGTACGCTTCCCGAGTAGCCATATAAGACGGCGACCACGCTCCTGGATAGTTTTCCGGGCGCACCACCGGAGGGATTCCGGTGGTGTCCGGCATCCAATTGCACTTATCGCTCTCTGCGCCCCTGTGAAGCCGCCAGGAAGTAAATGCTGTCCAATAGTTTTCTCCACCGCATTCGGCGTAGTGGATATGGTCCGTTTCCATGTGGGTAAAGACATTTTTTGTCTTCAACAGCGTGGGAAGCACGTGGTCGAAGGGTTCAATGCCGCCCCAAGGTCTTTCCAGAAAGTTGAGCCGTCCCGTCAGGATATCCCTGCGCGCTGGCATACAGGGCGCCGAACCACACCAATGCTGGTCGAATACGCAGCTGCGCTGTGCCAAGCGGTCAATATTGGGTGTTTGTACCTCTGAAGAGTTGTTATACAGGGAAAGGCAGCGCCGGTTTAGACTATCCAGCAGAATAAAGACTGCTTTCATATTATATTCACTCCATTATGCTGTCAGGCAGTGTAAAATCATAGAGATGCCGCAAAGTCTCCACTACCTCCGGCCGTTCTTCTGCCAGATTATGATGCTCTCCCGGATCACTACGTAAGTCGTAGAGTTCACTGGCCGTTCCATCTAGGTACTCAATCAACTTATACTCTTTGGTGATAATGCTTGCCCAGTTCTTCTGAGTCTTCATTTTTGTGGAGGAATTTCGGGACTCTGGAACATGAAACTCCTTGTTAAATTCCGCAATATACTCAAAATCTGCCATCTTTTTCTGATATGACAGATATTCCTCATAGCCATCGTAGCACGTTTTTGTATTTTGAATGCCATTGCACAGCATTACTGCCTGAAAATCACGGATGGGTTCTGCAACCGCACTTGTCGCTAACGGCATCAGAGACTTAGCATCTGTTCCTGCGGGCATAGAAAGGCCAGCAAAGTCCGTAATTGTCGCAGCTAAATCATGAAGTTGAACCAGCTCATCTCTTATAATTCCCTGCCGAACACCCGGTCCGCTAATCACCAGCGGCACATGAACGGCCCCGTGATACGGCACGCATTTAAAATACCGTGAGCGGTCACCCATCATCTCACCATGGTCAGAAGCATAAATGATAATGGTATCGTCATACTGGCCACTGCGTTTCAGCTCCTCTATCAGCAGGCCAATATTTCTATCGATATTTTCCAGCATGGCCGCATAGTTCTGCCGGACGCCGTTCAGTTCCTCCCGATCTCCACTATAATCAGGTGGAATAGGGAACTGTACATCCCTCCACCGCTCTTTCATCTCCACTGTGACATCCCAAGGATCATGAGGGCCGGAAAAATTGACCATCAGGAACCAGGGCGCTTCTTTTTTTGTCAATTCCCGAAGCATCCCAAGAGCATTGTTTGTGACCCAGTTGTCCGAATAAGCAAACTCCGGAATATCCACCGCGCTGGAGTCATTGGTATTATAGTAACGTTTGATGTAATCCTTACAATAGTCCTCCATCAAGCCCTGGTCGTGCAGAAATTTTCCATACGGCCCGTTTGGCTCATAGTAAGAGGCCCAAAGAGTATCGTATTTCCCTTCACTGTCCACGGCCCGGCTAAAGCCCAGCCTGCCTAACTGCTCAATCCAGCCGCTCTTGTCCCAGTACAAAATCGGCTTATGCAAGTCAAATTTGCCGATACCGCCCACCTGATATCCGCCGTCTTTTAAAACACTGTAAAAAGTTTTCTGTTCCATTGGATAGCAAAAACGGTTATTGAACGCGCCGCAATGATTGTAGTGCATACCGGAAGCGAGACACGCTCTGGCAGGAACGCATAAAGGCGAATTGGTGGCTGCATGTGTAAATGTTGTGCCTCGATCCATGAGTTCCCTCAGATGAGGCATTCGCAGCGGGAGCGGCTCCATGCCCAGACCGGCAAATGCATCATCGCCATAGGGCAGCCAATCTCCCCTGTGTTGGTCCGGAAACAAAAACAGAATGTTTTTCTTCTTCATAGTCTATCCTCATTTTGTCGGCCGAACGGAAAATGTCACAGGTACTTGTGTAAAAATGCTGCAATTTCCCGATTTGTAGCCTCAAAAAATTCTTCACTTCGGTCTTTATTGAAAAATCCGTGCCCCGCATGATCGTAGAGGCAAAGTTCCACACTTCCGCCCAACGCTCTGACCCGCTCCGCAAATCTTTGCATTTCTGCGGCAGGAACTTGATCATCCTCTTTTCCGTGCAAAAAAATCACCGGTGGAAAGCGGTCTCCCAAGCAACTCATCGGATCGATATCACGGTAATTTCCGCCTTTCAGAGCCGGAGCCAGCAGTTTTTCATGAAATAACGGGCTGTCCGTACAAACGACTGGATTGTAAAGCACATAAGCTTTCGGCAAAACGTTGGTGGTTAGACCCGCCATGATAACCGTGTGGGCACCAGCACTTCCGCCGCCTAAAGCCACCCGCTCCGGGTCAATTCTCAGGTCTGCCGCATGATGCCGCAGATACATCCAGAATGCGGCTATGTCTCTGACTGCTTCTCGCGGCGTAGTCCCCTGCCGTTCAAACACCCGGTAATCAGGAGTAAATACTGCATAGCCCAGCAAAGCGAAGTATTCCGCCTGCGGGTAAAATCTGGCCCTCGTACCACGCATCCACCTGCCGCCAAACACCAAAACCAGTGCCGGCATAGCCAGTGTTTGCTCCATGGGATAGCACACATCATAATCCAATGAAATGCCATCGCTAATGTAAACTCCACTCTGCATTGTCACAGCTTCAGCCCTCCATTACAGGTATTTTTCCAAAAACCGCTCTACCTGTACAACCGTCAGTTCAAAATAGTGTTGACTGCGGGCACTGTCAAAAAAGCCATGCCCTACATTGGGATACACATGTGTCTCCACAGGGGTTCCGAGCTGACGGAGGCTCTCCACAAATGCATTCATATCCCTCAAGGGCGCCTTTTCATCCAGCTCCCCTTGTATGAAAATGCTTGGGGGAAACGTTTTTCCCAGCTGGCAAAATGGATCAATATCCCGAAAGTCCTCATAGGTGAGTCCGTTATCCTTTAGCGGTGGGAACTTTTCTCTCTCCGGTGACAGAAGGATATTCCAGAACACCTCTCCAGTTGTCCGCAAGACAGGATTGTACAAAACATAGGCCTTGGGATATATTCCAGTTTTCATCCCTGCAAGAATTGCCAGGTGTCCGCCAGCGCTGCCTCCGCCAAGCGCCACGCGGGCCGGATCAATAGCCAGTGCCTCTGCGTGTTTGTGAAGCCATCTCCAAAAGTGTACGATATCCTCAACACACTCTCTGGGAGATACCCGCCCCCGGTCGAACACCCGATAGTCCGGCGTAACCACCACATATCCGCGTTCTGTAAAATACTGAGCTTCAGGATAGAATCTGGAACGGCTGCCACGGACCCAACTGCCGCCGAAGACCAGTACGATCGCCGGCATAGACCGCAGCCGATTTTGGGGATAAAAGATGTCAACCGCCAATTCCGCTCCATCGCCGTTGGTGTAGCTCGTTGTTTCCTGCACCGCCATGAACATTACTCCTCGTCGTCCTCATCCACCACGGGAGGCGCATTCTTATCCGCCTTTTTGGGCTTCACCGTCAGGACCGTTACTACTACGGTGATAATTAAAATCACTAGTGCGATGGGGCGGGTAAAGAAAATACTCCAAGACCCCCCGGACATGACCAGAGAGTTTTTCAAATTGGTCTCTGCTAAACTTCCCAAAATGAAGCCCAAAATCATGGAGGCCAGCGGGAAGTTTAACTTTGTAGTGATGTAGAAAAACACACCCATTCCCATCATCAGATAAACGTTGAACATCTGATTGGACACCGCATAACAGCCTGCCACGCAGAACAAGGTCAATGCCGTCACCAGTACCGGCTGGGGGACTTTTGCAATTTTTGCGAATACTTTCTGGAGGTAGGTACCTTCCACCCACATGATGATGTTGCAGAAAATCAATCCAACCATGATGCCGTACATCAGTTCAGACTGGTTCCGAAACAACGTAGGACCAACCTGCAGGCCATTCATCGTGAAAGCGCCGACCAGTATGGACGCCACAGCACTTCCGGGGATTCCCAGTGTAAACAGGGGAATAAAAGAAGTTCCTGTAACCGCGTTATTTGCCGCTTCAGGAGCCGCAATACCTTCCAGCTCACCAGTACCAAATTTGTCACCATTCTTGGAGGTACGCTTCGCTTCATTATAGGAAATCATAGAAGCAATCGCCGCGCCAGCCGCAGGAACCGCTCCGATTACCGAACCGATTGCCGTTGATTTTGCAATGACCGGTACGCATCGCCTCTTCTCTTCTTTTGTCAGGCGGTCGCTCTTTGCCACTTCCGCGGAATACTCAAATTTCTTTTCGTACTGTCTGGTTAAAATTTTGCTGAAGATGTTTGGAATCGCGAACATTGCCATCATGACGGGCATCACATTCAATCCGCTCATGAGGTAAACATTTTTAAACGCAAACCGTGTTACGCCAGAGCCAGCGTCAATCCCCACGCAGGCCAAAAGCATACCAAAGCAGCCAGCAATCAAGCCACGCAGCAGACTTTTCCCGCTGACACCCGCAATAATGGAAAGGCCAAGTACGGCCAGGGCAAAGTACTCAGGCGGTCCAAACTTCAAAATATACTCTGCCACAACAGGCGCTACAAACAACAGCAAAACCGCGCTGATCAGGCCACCGATAGTGGAAGCGAACAACGCCATATGCAGCGCTTTACCAGGTGCCCCCTTCTGCGCCAGAGGATAACCGTCGAACATTGTGGCTACTGCTACATTCGTTCCCGGCGTTCCAATCAGGATTGCCGTGATGGAACCACCATAAGTACCTCCACAATAAATTCCTAGCAGGAATAACATGGACGGCAGCATACCGAGGCCATAGGTCATCGGCAAAAACAATATCAAAGCCATATTGGTCGTCATGCCCGGAATCGCGCCAAAGACAATCCCAATCAGAACGCCCAACGCCATCAGCAGGAGATTCAACAGGGTAAAACTATCGAAAAAGCCTCCAGCAATCAATTGCAGTGTATCCATGAATTCCTCCTTAGAACAGACGAAAGCCAGGTAGATTCACGCCGAGCAGATAGACGAAACAGACCCATAGGCCTACCGACAATAGCACCACCGCCAGATAGTACCACTTGTTTTTACAGCGCATCAGCAACAGGCTTCCCACACTGAAAAGAAGCGTGGAAATCAAAAAACCAATATAGGCGATAACTGCCACATAGGCTATCATCAGTAAGGCATATATCAGTACCCGGAACTCATCTTGAAACCGGATGACAATCTCTTCATCTTTTTTCGTGACCAAGCTTTTTGCCACCAGCGATATACCGCACACTAACATGACACAGCACAATAGCCTGGGAAAATAATCAGCGTTAAAGCCGGAGACTTGACTAGTCGTGGATTTGATTTGCGATGGAATGATGAACAGAATAAGACCCGAAAGCAAAATGGTAAAAATCCCTGAAGTCAAATCTTTTTTCAGTTTTAGTTCTTTCATAGTGTCCTCCATATAAAGATATTACGTTAGAAGATGTTATTGAGCTTTCCGACGATGAGTTTTCAAATTATGAAATATCTAAAGCCGCATTGGCTTCGCATCCAAACGCAAACGCGGTCCTGTTCGCCAGCGTTTCCGTGACCGGAAGCCTCCGCGCTTTGCGAGAAGCCGAAGCGAACGGCCGTGCTATTCGCGCTGTTACCACTTTCTGCTCTCCGGAAATCCAACGTGCTCTGGCAAACGGCTTGATTGATGCATCTGTTTGGTGTGATCAAGAACTCACGGGATATCAATCCATTCGTGTTTTGTTTGACTATTTAGTCGGCGATCAAATACCCCAACGCGAAAATATCTTCGCGAAACAATATATTTCTTTAAAGCAATCCATTTAAAAATTTCTTTGAGAACGCCGCGATGAATCAGGCAAACAGGCTTGTAGCGAATCTGAAAATTACTGACACAGAATTAGCTTCATTAATACTTGATGATGTAATAGAAATTTCCCTATAATCTTATGGTTATATAGGCAAAGCATAAATGCATCGGTATCGAAATTAACTTGGGCCATTTGTATGAAGAAAGGCGACCCACCATGGGCGAGGTCGCGGCGCATATACGAGCCGGGTGCCGTCAAGAGTTGGACCTGTTGACAAATTTGCGTATAAACCCTTTCTATGGCAAAATAACTATAGGGAGGGATGTGGCATGATGGGACGCCAAAGCAGACAAATGGCAATGATTTTTGTGGATATGGAGTCATTGATTCCGGAAAACCATCTGTTGCGAAAAATAAACCGGATGGTGTCCTTTGACTTCATCTATGAGCTTCTGGCACCATATTATTCGGCGACTGGCCGTCCATCTGTCAACCCTGTCAGTATGTTCAAAATGCTCTTGATCGGATATCTGTATGGCATCAAATCAGAGCGGCGGTTGGTAGAGGAAGTTCAGCTCAATATCGCCTATCGCTGGTTCTGTGGATTCGAACTGGATGACGCCATCCCGGATCACTCTACATTCAGCAAAACCAGAACGCAAAAATGGCTGCAGAGCGACCTCTTTCAGAAAGCGTTTTATGAAATTGTCAAGCAGTGCATAGCTGGCGGCCTTATAGATGGAAAGACCATGGCTGCGGACGGAAGCTACATTCCAGCCAACGTATCAAGAGAAAGCTGGATCGATGTAGAAATAGAAGTTGAGCAAAGTATGCAAAGTTATCTTGGCTCTTTGGATGAAGAGCTTTCCAACCAGCCGGGGTTCAAAAAGCCGCCAACAAGAATTGCAAGGAAGCGCCGTACCACCAGCCAAACAGATCCTGACAGCGGCTATATCAATCACGGCAGTAAACACGGCATTGGGTATCTGATGGAAGCAACTGTGGACTGTAAACACGGTATTTTAACAGGCGTTGATGTATATCCTGCCAACGAAAAAGAAAGCCTTCTGGTCTTGCGGCATTTGGAACGGCAAATCAATCTTGGCATCCCAATGAACCAGCTTGCTCTGGATCGCGGATATGAGACTGGTGCTGTTCACCGGGGGCTGGAGCTTCTGGGCATTACTGGATACATCCCCGCGATCCAATTCTCTAATCCACCCGAGAAGTATGGATTCTCCTACGATCCACAGCTCGACGCATTCATCTGTCCGGAAGGAGTCCCTCTTACATACCACAGGCTCAATTGCAACAAATCGACGGGCAAATATCTGCGTTGCTACCAAGTCGAGGGCGATGCCTGCATGCACTGTCCAAAACGGCCGAACTGTTTTGACAAGGCTGGAATTCGGCGCAGAGTGCTGGCCAGCAGCTGCTATCCGGCATTTTACAGAGGACATCAGCGTGTGGGAACTCCGGAATACCTGTCCATGATGCGGCTTCGTAAAATCTGGGCTGAGGGCAGTTTCTCTGTCTTGAAACGGTAACACTGCATTTCAAAGATTCGAAAAAGGGGCATTCTTGCAGCGATGGAAGAATGCCTCCTTGCTGCTATGGCCCTAAACCTTAAGAGGATGGTAAATGCCATCTTTTCTGTCTCCAAATTTATTATTCTGCCGGGACCACTGAGAATTTCGGCAGAATTTTTTCTTTTGTCAACAGGTCCCTTATTTTACCTTATCCCGAAAGGGTGCAGATAGTTGGTTGCGCAATAGAAGTCTACAATCTCCTCCACAAACTCATCGTGGGGAAGTCCTTTAAAATAGTTCCGCTCTCTGAGACTGTCAAAAATCAGATTGGCCTGACGCTCAATATTCTCAGCCGGGCAGAAATTCGTTCCCTTTTTGCTGATATTCACGGTACGGATCTGTCCCGCCCAGTCGTATAAATCAGAGAAAAGAAAATAGTGGATGGCTTTATAGTGGGCAAAGTCAAAAACGCCTTCAAGCGGATGCTGTTCCAGCTTGGAAGCGTTAATGTAGGTAGCGAGTGTCTCGGCCTCATTCAATGCAGCCTCATCACGAATATCCAGTTTATTGATCAGCACCGTGGTACCAGGGTAGTATTATCCTGGATAGGATCAATGCTGTACGCCATGCCTTATGTCCTCCCGGCAGATTTGGAAAAACGCTTTAGGAGTTCTGCGGTAGTGGTTTCTCTATGCAGAACACGCGCACACCGCTCCCGCATTTGAGGTGTCACTCGATACCCCTCCATACAGACGGAGGCCTCGGCGTTTTTCATGGAAACAGTATCATCCTTATTTTTCAGCTTATACATACAAAAGGCTCCATATCTTGCGATAAGGAGCCTTTGGAGCTAGTGGGGTGACTCGAACACCTGACCTGCTGATTACGAAGAGTGTCCAAACTCTCAAGCCACTGCTTTCCAGCCCTTTCTTGAGCTTTCCTCTGGGGAATTTTCGCACAAACCTGCTCTTGTACCCTTTCCTTCCCGCCCCATTTTTTCCTGTTGTGGGTCGGAGTGTGGGTCGGGAACCCGCCGAGCAAAACCCACTTTTCAAATATGTGAAAGTATGATACACTATACACATGTAAAATGCAACCTATGGAGGTGTCGACATGAGCGAACGGGAATACGAAGCGCTGCGCAGCGCATTGGCCTCCACCCGCATGGAGGGCTTTCGCGTGACCGAGCAGACGGAAAAAGACTGCATCCGTCTCATGAGCGGCGAAGTTTCTGTGGCCGACCTGGTCAAGGAGATCCTGGCCCGCCCCGCAAAGGCGGTGTGATATGTGATACAGTATTGACCCCATCTCTGCCAACTGTTACCCCGGCACGACGATCCTCATCAATAAATTTGATATCCGTGACGAAGAAAAGCTGAATGAGATTGAAAGCGTCATTTCCTCCGCAAGGTATGCGGAATGGTTGAACACACCACAGTCCTCCGCATTCGACTTCGACCACTACAAGGCCATTCACCGTTTTCTCTTCTCTGACCTGTATGAATGGGCAGGCGAAGTTCGTACTGTGAACATTAGCAAAAAAGGGACTCAGTTCACCCCTGCCGAAATCATTGAACATCAAGCTGCCCTGATTTTTGGACGGCTTCGGACCTGCAATTATTTCAAAGGTTTGTCTCACAACAAGTTCGTAGAGGAAATCGTTGATTTCTATTGCTCCACCAACGCTTTGCACCCCTTCCGGGAGGGAAATGGCAGAACCCAGCGCGCATTCCTGACGCAGCTCATCCGCAACGCCGGATATGAGATCAATTTTGCTGATATGGATACCGACCTTCTGATGATAGCAACCATTCAGTCTGCCCAGGGTGTCACGGATCTGCTGAAAGATATTTTCACAGAAAGCATCTTGTCTTAAAACAGGCAACCATATGACCGTTGTGACCGATGTGGTCATGGATCAAGCCTCGCCGAAGTATCCGGCGAGGCTTGACTGGTATCCGCGGTCTGATCATAACTCTGGTTGCCGAGTTCGCCAACGGCTTTCTGGTAACCGTCAAAGCTAACGGCGTATAAAAACGCTGGCTCATTCTGCTGAGCCAGCGTTTTCAATCTTTCGGTATCCTGCATTCATCTGGGGCGTTGGCAGGCGTAAGCAGTTCCACCCACGCCGCATCTGTCTGACTTAGGGCAGGAGCATTCCGCAGGACCCAGAGCAGATAGGCGGACGCTCAGGCACTGAGTGCGGCAAGCCATGCGGCAACGTCCCCGCTCTCCGAGAGAGCTGTCAGAAACGCCTTCATGCCCTCTGTCCGTAAGACATCGTTGGCGCCGGACAGCAGGCGGAGATACTCCTCCAGCATAGCAAGGCTTTCTTCCTCCTGTCCAGCCTCTTCTAGACTTACAGGGAGGAACATACTGGGGGTATCAATCACAGCCAACACAAACGTCTTTCCCTGGTCATAGCGGTCCTCCCTGAAACGCATCCCTATGGCGGTATCCCACCGCGCTTCGACCGCGCCTGCCGCCAGCAGCATCTGCCGGTATCTCCATGCGTATGCGTCCTCATTCGCGGTGTCCGCCCGTGCGGCGTCCAGAAGCGCTTCCCCGGCGACCGTATAGCCGGAGATTTCCATACGCAGTTGCTTCTCCTCCTGCACCGTGTGGATATATTGCATGACGCCGTATACCGCGAGGGCCGCCACCAGGGCCGTCAGGGCGGCAAACACAAGTATGTTTTTCCGTTTCATCATTTTCAAGAAACCGTAAATCGGCCTGTGGTGGCATCAGTGGTATAGATCAAGAATACCCCCTCCCAGGCGTCAACGTAATAAGTCAGCCGCGCATTCGCCGTATAAGTCCCGGTGAGCCCGTTTGTCAAAATGTTGAATCCAACAGGAAAGTAATTATTCGCACTGTCAAAATTCAGCCCCAGTGTGTCGACTGTAACGTCAACATAGCTATTTGCGCCGTCATAGGAATAATTGACCTCTCCCCTTGCTTTATTCATCAAACTCATAAGAGTAGTAATTGGAAGGCCATAGTTCCCCAGGACAGAAATAAATCCCTCTAAAAGCGTACCTAAAACATCTGTATCTCCTTGATTTTCATTCAAGACTGTAGTCCCCTCCATGGAGGCGATACTTGTATCGCTTCCCACCCGCTTCAAACCGATCCTATAATTCTGCACACCAGCGGAAATGAACTGGGCCCCATCAAAATCATCAGCATCAATATTTTTAACGAAAGAACCTAGACGCGCAATGAACCGCTTATTGCTGGAATCTCGATATACTTCAATGGATGATGCCGTGCCGGAACCAGAAAAAATTGCGGTCGACTTAAATGATCCCCTTGCGCTATTGACAAATGTCAAACCGGAAGATGCCGCGGCGGACACAATACCGCTGGCTTCGTTCTGACAGTCGCTGACATATTCCAAATACTGTGACACAAAATCATCTGTCATCACTGAGGTTCCAAAGCTGAAAAATATCTGTTCCGCATGCTCGTCTCTGCCAAAATCTTCTGGAGTGATTGTAATACCAGCGCTAATCGTATCCTGCTGAGCCAACTTGCTGAGGCCAACATCTACTAAGTACGCTTTTCCGTCAATAGTGATGCCACTGCTCAAAAATCCCCGAATCAATGTATAGTCACTACTAATCTCATGAACGCGGACTTTTCCTGTTGCGGTAATTGGATATGTATTCCCGGAAATATCCATGGTGAAATAGACAGTCGCTTCACCCGAATTCTGGCCGGGAGCGATTTGAATGTTGTAGCTATAATCAGTTGTCCCCCAAATCTGTGTACCTGAGTCATCAGATACTGTAGTTTCGCTGGCGGGTGAAATCCCAAAAGCATCCTCAACTTCTTGCAGATTAGAAAGTAAGTTTACTGTAGAATCATTGACGCTTCCGGAGCAGCTCAGGCCATCTGCCGCAAACACGGGAACGCACAGCGACAGACACAGGCCAAGCGCCAAAAACAAGCTGACAAGCTTTTTCATAAACTTTCCTCCTTATTTCTCCTGGCATTTTGCTTCCATTTTATACTTCACAAATCCAGACAACTTCACCGTGCTTCCCGAATTGTTCCTGACTGCAAATGTGTACTTTCCTCTCTCTTCAATTTCGATAGTTTCATCACTGCTACCGTTTGTCACATTGATATAATGAAAAACACCGTCCGCATCAATCAAACCAAAGTCTACACCTGCTGAAAATGGAGTATACGACGCCTTAATCGTTACAGTTTCCCCCGCTTCTAACGGAAACGCTGTATTTGCTTTACCCTTCCCATATGCTTTAATACTCATATTAAAAGAGTTTGTCGCACGCCCAATCACAGTCTCCGACATGTCACGCGCTTCAGGCTTCGGGCTGGTCTCATTAATAGCCCTCACATTTATACAAAGACAAGTAACCATGCTTATGCAGCCTACATTCTTTTATTTAATATCCCACAATCCCAGTCACTACAACCGATTTGCTCGACTTGTTTCTGATCATCAACGTATAGCTGCCATTCTCCGGGACCTCAATTGTTTTGTCAATGCTGCCTGTTGTCACATTGACATAGTGGTATACTCCATCTGAATCGACTAATCCAAGGTCTACACTGGCATTTTCCGGCGAATAGTTTGCTCGGATCCGGACAGTTTCCCCAGCCGCCATCGAAAAAGCGGGTTTACTGATACATTGCTGTTCGCCTTTACGGTACAGTCAAGAGTCCCTGTCGCCCGTGCGGTAATTGTCTCCGTTGCTTCAAGTTCTCCTGTCTTCGCACCGAGTTCATCAGTTGCTCCGGCGCTGGTACACAACCATCCTTTTATCATCGCTCCGGCCAATACCATACACAAAAACTTCCGCATCTGCTTCACCTCCCTCTTAATCAGACTCGTCTAACTCTCCAAGTTCTACGGTATCGCCCTCGGTATCACTCAGAATTTCACTTTCCATTTCGCTAAAATTGATTTTATCTGAATTTTCTTTCTCTGTTCCCGAGAGTATACGTACAACTGTAGCGGTCAGGACCACCAATAACAATAAAATTACAATGGCAAACAGCTTGCGCTGTTTACCCTTTCCAAGTTCTGGCTCTCGGTGTTCTTCTTCCAACCGATCTTTTAGAGGAACCTTCTCCGGCTCTGCTGTCGCCGTGTCATCCAGAAGAATTTCCAAAGGGATACTAAATAATTTGCTCAGGCTCTGCAAATTCTCTGTCGATGGTCTTGATGTCCCTGCCTCCCAGCTAGATATAGCCTGTCTGGACACGCACAGCACTTCAGCAAGCTCAAACTGGGACAGTCCCTTTTTCTTCCTTAGGACTTTTAATTTCTGAGACAATTCCATTCTCTCATCTCCAAATTTAATCAAAATCCCATTAAATGTAAACCGTGTGCGGTTTACATTTAGGCAAGTATTACTTGCCTGCCGCCTTTTTTAGCATTTTTTTAGCTTTTCATACTCTGCTAAGGCATCCACATTTTCTTTTCTGAATCGATCCATTTGCTCAATTATCAGATTGCTGACACTCCGCCTCTTCATATAAGCTATTATACCACGAATGGGCTTCTATGTCTTGAACCACAAGGCTTTTTCTATTATTCAGGATACATTATTTAGAAGACTTACCTGTCTCAAGACGGCATCCGGCAAATCAAATCCAAGCTCACCAACGATATCTTCCAGCAAGAGATGCTTCACCTCTATGAGCAGAAAACCGTCTCCCGTGACCATCTGGTACGGGAATCGCGGCAGGCCATGCGGGAGCTGGTCCAGCAGATGCGAACCAGGATCTGCGACCACCCGGAGGCGGAGCGGCTCATGCAGGAGCTGGCCCTCCAACTGGAAACCGTCAAGGGAAAGAAATCCTACGGCTACCTTCCGAAGAAGCAGAAGGCGCTGGTGGATGAGATCGTGGACCAGATGGAGCAACTCCCGACCGTGACCGAGTGCTATGAAAAGTGGTGGGAGCTGCAAAGCCAGGTGGAGGATTTCTATTCCGAGAAGGAGCGGCACCGCCCGCCGCTATCCAAGCAGAAGGAATTCCGCCAAATCAAGAACGCGGTCATCCAGGAAGCGGAGACTATCCGGCTGGGAGAAATCACCTTCGAGGATGATACCCTGGACCAGAGGGATGAGGCAGAGAAGGATGAAAATGTGTCCTGGGACTTCTGGACGCTGCGCAAGGACGTTCAGGATGAAGGCTCTTCATTTGCGGAGCGGGATGACGCCGTGAAAAATATGCGGGAACTTGCAGAGAGCGGCGACGTCCATGCGCAATACTTCATGGGAAAGCTGTATCTGGATGGCAGCCTTGTGATACCGGACAGCGAAGCAGCCATGAACTGGTTCCACAAGGCATCCACCAGCGGTTACGCTCCCGCCCAGTATGCCCTTGGAAAACTGCTGCTCTCTGATGATGCCATCGTCCATGATCCTGAGCTTGGAATCCAGTGGCTGGAACACGCCGCCTACAACGGAAACCACTATGCATCCTACCGTCTGGGCAAGGAATATCTGAAGGGTGAATCGGTAAGAAGGAATACCCGCAAGGCCATGGATCACATCTACACCTCCGCCCAGGCCGGAAATCCCCATGCGCAGTATCTGCTGGGAAAGCTGCTGCTCCAAGGTAAGGTGATTGAGCAGGACAAGGAGGAGGGCATCCAATGGCTGACCCTGGCGGCAGAGCAGGGGCACAGCTACGCGCAATGCCTTCTGGAAAGACAGAGTGCTTCGACAGCGCCGGAGGTGTTCCTTGCGGTGACGAGGCTGCTCCATCACATGGCGAATATCTTCCAGGACAACTCCCTGCCGCAGAGCAGCACAGGCCTCACGCATGTTGACCGCAAGCTCCGTGCGCAAATCCAAGAGAAACGCCTCGCCCATGGCCACAATCCGAATGACCATGAGGAACAGCAGTACGGTGGTTGGAATATGACCATGAAGTAGAGGTTACGCCTACATTTTATCACAGACCACATTGTTGCTTTCGTAGAATATTCTCTGGCATCCAATCTTTTGTTGGCTTTCTGTTTGCTCTTCCGCTATTGTGTGTTTGCAAAAATCAAAATGGAGGAGTGTGACAACTGATGGTCAGCGATGCCAACATTGCGGTGCATGAAATGCGATGCAAATCAAAGAATAAAACCCCTGGGAGGTGAAAGCAAATGGCAAAACGCAGAGCAAATGGAGAAGGCAGTATCCGCAAACGGTCTGACGGAAGATGGGAGGGGCGGTATACAGCAGGCTATGATCCTGAGACTGGAAAACGTATCGTAAAAAGCGTTCTTGGCAAAACGCAGGCAGAGGTAAAGGAAAAACTTCGGAAAGCTCTGGAGGAAACCCGTGAATTGGACATTGTCCGTTCAGATGACTACACCGTTGGAGAGTGGGTGCAGACATGGTTTGAACTATACTCCAAACCCAATGTCCGCCCTTCCACGGCAGCGTATTACCGGCGATTCATCGACTGCCACGTCATTCCATACATCGGACACATCAAACTGAACAAGTTGACTGCCAGGGACATTCAAAAACTCTATAACGACCTGAAAGACCATGGTCGGGTACGAGAGGTTCTGAAAGCGAAGAAACCTGGTCTGAGCAGTTCCTATGTGCGTGGACTTCACATGATGCTCCACAACTGTTTTGAACGTGCCAGAAAAGAACGGCTCATCATGCGCAATCCCACCGAAGACTGCATCATACCCAAAATAGAGAAAAAGGAAATGAAAATTCTTCGGCAGGAAGATATCGGTGCGTACCTCAAGGCAGCCGATGCCCGTGGAATGCTTCCCATGTTCTTTCTGGAACTGACCAGCGGTCTACGAAAGGGAGAACTGGTGGCTCTGCTCTGGAGTGACCTGGACATTGAGCATAAAACGCTGTCAGTGTCCAAACAGGCAGTTCGTGCCGAGGGAGGTGCTATCAAGGTGTCACGGCCCAAGACGGCGACATCTGTCCGAAAAATCTCCATCCCCCAGGAAGCGGTGGACTTGCTGGTACAGGAGCATACGAAGCATCCGGACAATCCCTATATGTTCCCTTCCCCCAAGACCGGAGAGATGTGGTTCCCCGACTCCGTGGTCAACCTTCATAGGAAGATCCTGAAAGACGCAGGATTGGAACAACTTCGTTTCCACGATCTCAGACACACCTTCGCGACCATGGCGCTTCAAAACGGTGTCGATGTAAAAACAGTATCCAGTATGCTGGGCCACTACGACGCAGGCTTCACCCTGAGCGTCTATGCCCATGCCACCGACAGAATGCAGGAAGAAGCCGCGGAAAAGATGGGCAGTTTCATGGTACAAGCCATGTAACCCCTACCCGCAGAAGCAGAGAAAGCACCGGAAAACTCCGGTGCTTTCTGCGTTTCGCTCCCGTGTGGGTCAAACGCGGGTCTTGCGAAATTGCTCAGCCTATTTCATTCTCTGAAAATTGATTCGTAATCAGCACATTGTGGGTCAAGTGCTGAAAATGAGGGGCAGAAAATGAGAACATTATAGAACGAAAAGCACCCGAAAACCGCCGTTTTCGGGTGCTTTTGGAGCTGGAAATCAGACTCGAACTGACGACCTGCTGATTACGAATCAGCTGCTCTACCGACTGAGCTATTCCAGCTTATCAACTTGTACGCGGGGTGATATAGAAATTACGAATCAGCTGCTCTACCGACTGAGCTACACTAGCATTTTTATTTTTGACAGCGACCATAATACCATATTTTTATCCCAGCGTCAACACCCTTTTCAGTTTTCTTCGTCAATACTCTTACCTCGTTTTTGTATATTACTATATGTATTATTGCAAGTTTTCTTGCAAAATAAATGCTGGCGTTTTTATATTTTGCATTCCACAATGACTGCTATTGGCGGAAAAACTGAAAAAGTTTGTCGCTGTATTTCGGCAATTCTTAGCTAATCCTCCGTAATTTTTGGAAGTTTTTTCTTGTTTCTATTTAATTTTCATTTTACATAACCATAATCATAAACTATCTCTACCACGAGTTATTCACATTCTCCACATAGTTTTCCACATTCGCTTTTCCTTTTATTTTCAAGTTTTTTAATAGTTATTGGGTTTTTTTAACAGTTCCTGTATTTTGATTTTCAACACAAGGCACATTCTGCATTTAATTTACATAACTTTTTTATTTTCTCTATTTTCTCCACTTCTCAGTTTATTTTTTTCTGGACAAGGTGTTTTTTGCAAACATTTTCTCAAGCGCTTTCAAAAAAAGCAAGTCCAACGCCTTTACATTCATTTTTCAAGAGGCAATATGCAAAAAAGCGGCTGCCTGAGCAGCCGCTTTTGTCAGTCTGAAATATCCATTGTGGCGTAGGCATTGAGGTCCATCCCCGCCGTATGTCCCGCCAGATACTCATAATATCCCTGGGCGCCGATCATGGCGGCGTTGTCGCCGCACAGCTTCAGCGGCGGCAGGTACAGCCGGCAGCCCTGCTTTTCACAGGCGCGCTCCAAATCCGCCCGGATGATGGAGTTGGCCGCCACACCGCCGGCAGCAGCAATAACGGTGCGGCCTGCCAGTGCCGCCGCCTTCATGGCCCGGGGCACCAGCTCATCACTGACTGCTTGGGCAAAATCTCTGGCCAGTGCCGCCCGGTCCAGTTCCTCTCCCACCTGCTGGGCATGGTGGCCCAAATTGACCACCGCTGTTTTCAGGCCGGAAAAACTCATATCCAGCTCCGCGCCGTCCACTTGGGCATGGGGCAGCTTGTACACACCGCCCCGGCTCCCCTGCGCCAGCTTGTCCATGGGAGCACCGCCGGGATAGGGCAGCCCCAGCACCCGGGCCGCCTTGTCGAAGCACTCTCCCGCAGCGTCATCCCGGGTAGCGCCCAGAATGCGCAGGTCCGTGTAATCCCGCACATCCACGATGAGGGTATTGCCGCCGGAAATGGCCAGGGCCAGGAACGGAGGCTCCAGCTCCGGGAAAGCCAGATAGTTGGCGGCGATATGGCCCCGCACATGATGAACGGGGATCAGCGGCACCTGGAGGGCATAGGCCACGGACTTGGCAAAGCTGAGGCCCACCAGCACCGCACCGATCAAGCCGGGCGCATAGGTAGCCGCCACGGCGTCGATGTCCCGCCGGGTGCAGCCGGCCTCCCGCAAAGCCTGCTCCGTCAAGGCTGCGATGACCTCCACATGCTTCCGGGAGGCGATCTCCGGCACCACACCGCCGTACAGGGCGTGGATATCCACCTGGGAGGCAATGGCGTTGGACAAAATGCGCCGTCCATCCTCCACTACTGCTACGGCGGTCTCGTCGCAGGAGGATTCAAAAGCCAGTATCTTCATGGATCTGTCACTTCTTTCTCATTGGTCCCAGGCCACCTGTTCCCCAGGCTCCTTGGCCGGGTCATAGGGGATATGGACATATTTTGCATATTTTTCCGGTGTGAAGCTGCTGCGATAGACGAAATCATGCTCCGCCATCAGTGCCGCATCCTCTACTTTGCGGTCTGCCAGATACAGCGTTTTGTAGTGGACACCGAACACCTCCGTGTCATAACCGGCGGTTTGCAGACCGTTCCGGGCGTAAAAGCCCAGGCGCCGCGCTGCCATAGCGGGGTCCGGGGCGTGCTCGGGGGCCTCCGCCTCGCCGAAGACCACCGTACCCGGCTCCGCCTCCCGGAGCTTTGCCAGGATGAGGGCGCCAAGGCCGGCGTTGCGGGCACGGCGGGCCACACACAGGTAATCCAGCAGCGCCCAGCCGGGATGCCCCAGCCATAAAAAGCACTCCCCCACGATGTCGTCCCCGTCAAAGAGGCAGTAGGGCTTGTACCGTTCCTCCCGCCACATCCGCTGGATGGCGCTCAGAGGCTTCAGCTCCGCCGCCGGAAAGGCGGACTTCATGTCACTGTCATAAACGGTTTGCAGCTGCTCAAGCGTTGGTATCCGCAGTTCCATCCTCCGTGAACTCCTTTGTCATGATGATGGCATCCTCCTTGGGATGCTCGTAGTAGTTTTTCCGCCGGCCCACGCTGCGGAAGCCCCGGCTCCCGTACAGGGCAATGGCGTCATAATTGGAGGCGCGGACCTCCAGCGTCAAAAACGCCAGATGGTTGGCCTGGCCGAAGTCCAGGAACACCTGCAAAAGCTTTCCCGCAATGCCGTTGCGGCGGCACTCCGGCCGGACGGCCACATTGGTGATGTAGCCCTCGTCCAGGATGACCTGGAGTCCGGCGTAGCCCACCACCTTGCCCCCGTCATCCTCGGCCACCAAAAAGGCGGAACAGGCATTGTCCAGCTCCTCCGCCAGCATATTCCGGGACCAGGGGGTGGAAAAGCAGATGCGCTCCAGCTCCGCTATCTCGTCCAGGTGGTCGGCGTTCATGGGAACGATGCGCACATGCATCCGGTTTTTTTCCATAGGTTTCTTCCTTTCCAAGCGTTCTATTCCGCGGCTACTCCGTCAGCCACCAGTCCGGGCTGGCGCCGAAACAATCATACAGCGGCCGGTCCAGCGCGGCCTCCGCCTGCTCCGCCAAAAGTCTGCAATGCTCCATGAAGGCCCGCACCGTCTCCGCGTTTTCCCGACAGATCTGCTCCCGGTACAGCGGGCAGCAGAACTTCAGGCCCGACAGGGCAATGGTGGCGCTCTGCCAAAAGTACGCCGGCGGCGCGGAATCAAATGTAACTGTCAGCCGGTGTCCACAGGGCGTCCGCCGGACCATTTCAAAGCAGCTCCCAGCTTGATGGCGATAGCGGTAATGTTCCTTTGGAAACACAGACAGCGCCAGCTTCTTTCCGGAAACCCCCGGTTTTTCGCCCTTGGCGTATCTCTCGATCTGCCGCAGGCGCTCCGCCCACTCTGCTGGGTCACCCCTCCGTTCCCGGAACGGCGGCAGCGACTGCTTCACTTCCTCCAGCGTGGGCGCCAGGGATTCGTTGGCGGCCGCGATCCCGGCCGCCTCCTCCGGCGACCACAGGCAGTAGGTGCCCTCCCGCCGCACCTTCGGGAACTGCTCTTTCAGTGCGGCAACAACAACGCTCTCGTCCCGGATGCGGGCCGGACTGTCCGGGCCCGTCACCTCCATATAAAAATGCACATGGCAGAAGCTGGTCCCGGCACAGTGGACCACATAGACACCGTTGCTCAAAAAGGGCTGACGCCCTGTGTACTCCACGGGCGCCGTTCCCCCGCCAAACCAGTCCACATCCTCAAATATCGCCTCCACCCGGTCAGGGTTGCAGGGCCGGGGGATCTTTTTGAACAGCGCCTTCAATTCCGTGCCGGACAGTTGCGGATGGGTCGGCGACCACAGCCGCCGGCAGGGATAGCCATGGCTCCCCAGGAACGTATCCACTGTGTCCAGTATCTCCTTTATGGGGATCTCCTGCTTCACCGCGCACTGCCAGTATTCCCGGATGACCCGCATGGCTCACTCTCCCCTTTTCCGTCCCGCGCCTCACTTTTGGTGTACAGCACAACACCTGCAATCACAGCCATGCCGCCAAGCAGCGCCTGCATGTCCGGCAGCTCCGAAAACAGCAGCGCGCCCCAGACAGCGGAAAACACGCAATCCATCAACCGGGCGGTGGAGACGAAAGAAGGCGGAAAATATTTCAGCGCCCAGCTGAACACGCTGTGGCCCAGCAGGGTGCAGAACACTGCCATGGCCAAAGCGGTGGCCAGGTTTTCCGCTCCATAGCCCGCCAGCGGCGTCCCGCTGGCCAGGCACAGCGCCACAAGAGTCCCCAGCGCCGCCGTGTACACCAGGCAGGTATAGGCGGTGGTGCTCATGGTCCTGCGGCACACGGAGCCGATCAGCGTGTAGATACCGATGAGCATGGCGGACAGCACTGCCAGCAGGTCGCCGCTCAGGGCGTTGTTTCCTCCGCCGGAGTCCGCCAGGGCCATGACCACCGCGCCGCCAAAGGCCAGTGCCATGGCAAGCCACGCCGTCAAAGGCAGCTTCCTGCGAAATACCGCCACTGTGGCCAGGGCCACAAACAGCACCTCCATGTCCACCAATACCGCGGCAGATGCGATGGAGGTGGTTTTCACCGCCTGAAAAAATGTGGCGAAATGCAGTCCCAGCGCCCCACCGCTGGCCAGGCACAGCAGCCGCGTCCGTCCTGAAAGGGCTGCCAGTTCCTTCCGGCGGCGCCAGGCCGCCGGGACAAGCAGCGCCACGGAAAAGACCATGCGGTACAGCGCCAGCACCAATGACGGCGCCGTGGACCACCGGACGAACACGGCGGACAGCGAGCCGCACAAAACGCCCAGCAGCAGTATCGATAGTCTCATCCCTTGGCCTCCAGCCAGTTTTTGCCCCAGTGGGCCTCGGCGGTCAGGGGGACGGACAGCTCCACCACGTGCTCCATCTCCTCCTCCAGCAGGGCCGCCACAGTCTCCGCAGCAGGCTCCGGGCACTCCACGATGAGCTCATCGTGGACCTGGAGCACCAGCCGGGCCTCCGGCAGCTCTGCCTTCAGCCGCTTGTGGGCCGCCACCATGGCCAGCTTCATAATGTCCGCCGCCGTGCCCTGAATGGGCATGTTCAGCGCCACCCGCTCACCGAAGGCGCGAAGGTTGTGGTTGGAGGAGGTCAGCTCCGGCAAGTCCCGGCGCCGGTGGAAAATAGTCTCCACGAAGCCCGTCTCCCTGGCCTTTTCCACCACGGCGTCCATATAGCTGCGCACGCCGGGGAATGTGGCGAAATACGCCTCCATATACGCCTTGGCCTCCGCCACGGTGACGCCGATATCCTGGCTGAGGGAAAAGGCGGAGATACCGTATACGATGCCGAAATTCACCGCCTTGGCGCTGCGGCGCATCTCCGGCGTCACGTCCGCCGGGGCCACATGGAACACCTGGGCCGCCGTAGCGGTGTGGATATCACCGCCGGAGCGGAAAGCCGCCCGCATGGCCTCGTCCCCGGAGATGTGGGCCAGGAGCCGCAGCTCGATCTGGGAGTAGTCCGCGTCCACCAGGACGCAGCCCTCATCCGGCACGAACATGCGGCGTATCTCGCTGCCCAGGTCCGTACGGGTGGGGATATTTTGGAGATTCGGCTCCGTGGAGGAAAGGCGGCCCGTGGCCGTCACCGTCATCTGGAAGCTGGTACGGATGCGGCCGTCGGGGTCGATGGCCTTCAAAAGTCCGTCAGCGTAGGTGGATTTCAGCTTGGCATACTGCCGGTACTCCAGCACGGCGTCCACGATGGGCGCCTCGTAGCGGAGCTTTTCCAGCACATCGGCGTTGGTGGACCAGCCGGTCTTGGTCTTTTTGCCGTGGGGCAGGCCCAGCTTACCGAACAAAATCTCACCCAGCTGCTTGGGAGAATTGATATTGAAGGTCTCCCCCGCCATGGCGTAAATGGCCTGTTCCCTTTCCCGGATGCGCTCCGTCAGAGCATCGCCGAAATCCGCCAGGGCCCGGGCGTCCACCCGGCAGCCCGCCAGCTCCATTTCCGCCAGCACCCGGCAAAGAGGCAGCTCCGCCGCGGCGAACAGCTCCAGGAGGTGCTTTTCCTCCAGCCGGGGCAGCAGCGTACGGTACAGGCAGTCCACTGCCGTGGTATAGCTGTCAAAGGCCGCCTCCGCCGCGGCGCTGTCCCCCAGCAAAGAGAATGCGTCCGGCTCCAGGTGAATGGGCTTGGGAAGCTCTGTGTTGTAATAGGTCACGAACAGCCGCCCCAGGTCGTAGCTGCCCGCCGTGGCGTCCAGCAGGTAGGCGGCCAGAGCCGTGTCAAAGATAAAGCCCTCCGCCCGCAGGCCGCCCTCCAGCAGCCGCCGGGTCAGGTCCTTCACATTGTGGGACACCTTGGGGATGTCGGCGGAGAACAGGGCGTTTAAAAGGCCGTTCCAGTCCCCCTGGTACTTTTCAAAAAACAGCTCCGCCGTCAGGGTGGCGCCCTCGCTGCCGCAGACCGCCACCACACCGGTGAGGTCCGGCAGGGCCAGGACGGACACATGGTCCGCTTTGCGCCACAGCTCCAGCAGCTCCGCTCCACGGGCCGGGTCTGTCACCTGCTCCACGGTAACGTTCGTCTCCTCCGGAGCCGCCGCGGCCGGGGCTTCGCCGGGGGTCAGACCGAACTTGTCGATGAGCTTTGTGAATTCCAGCTTCAAAAACACGCCGTAGGCCTCCGGGCCGGGGACGCGCACCAGATTGTCCTCCGGCCGGAAGTCCAGGGGCGCGTCGGTGACGATGGTAGCCAGCCAGTAGGACTGGCGGGCGCTGGCCTCCCCCTCCTGGAGCTTCCGCAGGGCGGCGGGCTTGGCCTCCACATCCGGCATGTTCGCGTAAAGGGTATCAATGCTGCCGTACTTCTGCACCAGGGCCATAGCGGTCTTTTCGCCGATGCCCGGGACGCCGGGGATATTGTCGGAGGTGTCGCCCATGAGGGCCTTCAGGTCGATCATGTGGATGGGGGCGAAGCCATATTGCTCCCGGAAGGCAGCCTCGTCCATATCCTTCGTGGTGGTCTGTCCCATGCGGGTGGACACCAGCTTCACCTTCGTATGGTCCGTAATGAGCTGGAGGGAGTCCTTGTCCCCCGTCACCACCACGCACTCCCACTCGGCGGATTCGCATTTGCGGGAAATGGTGCCGATGAGGTCGTCGGCCTCCCAGCCCGCCAGCTCGTACCGAGGGATGTTCAGGCTATCCAGAACCTCCTTCAAAACCGGCATCTGCATCCGCAGTTCCTCCGGCATTCCCTTGCGGGTGGCTTTATAGGCCTCCGACGCCTCGTGGCGGAAGGTGGGGGCGTGAACATCGAAGGTGACGCACAGGGCGTCCGGCTCCTCCTCGCTTTTCAGCCGCAGCAGCGTGGTGAGAAAGCCGAACACGGCGTGGGTGTACAGCCCGTCCCGGGTGGTAAGGGGGCGGATGCCGTAGTAGGCCCGGTTCACGATGGAATTGCCGTCAATGACCATGAGCTTCATGGGTTGTTCCTCCATCTCCGCCCCGCCGGGGCGGTTTGATTCGTAATGAAATAGTATAACGTATTTTTTGCAGGATTACAAGACGGCAACCAGGGTGTCTCTTTTACCCTCCGTGCTGCCAGGCTTCAGCTCCGTCAATTTTACCAATCATCTTTGTTGCGGACAGCTCCCGAATATGCTATCATAAGTTGGTAAAGCGGAACGGAAAGGAGTGGGGAAAATGGGTCTGCTTTTGCTGCTGACCGACGTTCTGCTGATGGGCGTCACGCTGCTCAGTCTCTTTTTCCATTGCCGCCTTCAGTCCCGTATCTATCGAACCATGAAGATGGGAGTGCCGGTGGATGTGCGGCAAAACGGCGGGAAGCTGTTCCTTTACGACGGGATCGCGCTGGTCAGCTGGTGGCTGGCTTCTCTGACAGGCAGCTCCGCCGACACTGTCTCCGCCGTGCTGCTGCCGCTTTTGGAAGCGCTGCTGAAAATGCTGATTTTCTTTCTATTAAGCGGCATCTGTATCTACTACATGATCCAATATAGCAAAAAACGGTAGGAGGGGTCCCCCTCCTGCCGTTTTCACCGCTTTTCCAGCCCTGCATATACCCGGGCCGATGTCCGGGCGGCGGCCCAGCCCAGGAACGCTCCCAGCAGCGCCCCGCCCAGTATGTCGCTGGGCCAGTGGACATACAGGTACAGCCGGGAAAAGGCAATCAGGACGGCCACCGCCAGAGCGGGCTTCCACAGGGGGCTTCCGCTCCCCCGCAGGGCGAACACCGCCGCGAAGGACGCCGCCGTGTGGCCGGAGGGAAAGGAGGCGTCCAGCGGCGGCGAAACAAGCAGCTCCACCGCCGGGTTCACGGCAAAGGGCCGGACACGGCCGATGAGGGGCTTCAAAAGCAAATTGCAGCAGACCAGGTCCAGCACCAGGGCCAACGCCACGGTCCACCCCTGGCGGCGGCTGCTTTTCCGCAGCACCAGAACCAACGCCAGCAAGATCCAAATCTCGCCGTGGTTGGCGGTCCAGCTGATGATGGGCAGCACCGCGTCCAGAAAGCCGCAGCGCAGATGTGCCTGTATCCAGTCCAGAATGAACAGCTCCATCGTTTGCATCCCTCGCTTTTTGTTATTATGTCAATCGTTTACCAAGCCCGCATCATTACTATATCATAAACGATTCTTCTTTACCCGGAAACCTTCTCTGCGATTTACACAAAAATTGCCGGTTTTCCGGGAAATGCGGTTGACAGTGTCCGCCGGGAGTGATAGGATGTCTTCAAAATTGAATCGCTGAGATAGAGGCGCGGGGTTCATCAGTACCACTCCGGCAAGGACAGGCAGCCGCCGGAGAGGGAAAGGGAACACCGCCGAAGCGTGGGAACGCGGCCTGGCTGTTCCATGCTGGGCCGGCAGAAAACATCTGCCGGACTGTCACAGAGTTTTTTGTGAAGCGCTATCAATGGCTGTTCGGAATGCCCCCTGCGGGCCCTTTTCCGTATATTCCATGGACCGCTTGACAAAGCGGTCCAATTTTTGTCCCGGCGGTGCGGGACTGTACGCGCCGCGAAAACAAGATTGAGAAAGGTGAACATCATGAAGAAGTTTTTGTCCCTGCTCATGGCCCTGGCCATGACCCTCTCCCTGGCCGCCTGCGGCTCCAAGGAGGAAACGCCCGCCCAAAGCGAGACCCCTGCCGCGTCCGAGACCCGCACCCTGCGGGTGGCGATGGAGTGCGCTTACGCTCCCTATAACTGGACCCAGTCCGATGACTCCAACGGCGCTGTGCCCATCTCCGGCTCCTCTGACTATGCTTACGGCTACGACGTGATGATGGCCAAGTACATCTGCGAGCAGCTGGGCTGGAACCTGGAGATCGTCAAGAGCGACTGGGAGTCCATCATTCCCGCCATCCAGTCCGGCACCGTGGACGCCGGCATCTGCGGCCAATCCATTACCTCCGACCGTCTGGAAATGGTCGATTTCTCCGATCCTTACTATTATGCAACCATCGTCACCGTGGTGGCTGAGGACGGCGCCTATGCCGATGCCGCCTCCGTGGCCGACCTGGCCGGCGGCACCTGCACCAGCCAGCTGAACACCATCTGGTATGACAACTGCCTGCCCCAGATCCCCGACGCCAACATCCTGCCCGGTCAGGAGTCCGCTCCCGCTATGATCGTGGCTCTGACTTCCGGCCGTGTGGATTACATCGTCACCGACCAGCCCACCGGCCTGGCCGCCGTGGCCGCCAACCCCGGTCTGAAGCTGCTGGACTTCACCGGCACCGACGGTGCCTTTGAAGTCTCCGACGAGGATATCAACATCGGTATCTCCGTTCAGAAGGGCAACACCGAGCTGGTGGACGCCATCAACGGCGTGCTGGCCACCCTCACCGAGGAAGATTACACCAGCATGATGAACGAGGCCATCTCCGTTCAGCCCCTCAGCGAGTAAACTTGATTTTGCACCCTCTCACCGCGAAGGACGGCAGAGCCGTCCTTCGCGGTCATCCCATATTTTAAGAAAAGGAGCTGAGCCTCTATGTGGGCATCCGTCCAAGACGCCATCACCCAGCTCGTGGGCACTTCCGTGGGCAGCATGTCTTTCTGGGAGCGTATCCTTTATCTGATTGGAAAGTACGGTCCCTCCTATCTGGAGGGCGCCGGCAACACCCTGCTGATCGCCATTATCTCCACCGCCATCGGCTGCGTGATCGGCCTGGGTGTGGGCATCGTGCAGACCATCCCCGTCTCCAAAAAGGACAATGCCGCAAAGCGTTTCGTGGTGCGGTTCTTCCAGGCCCTCCTGCGGATCTATGTGGAGGTATTCCGCGGCACGCCCATGATGATCCAGGCCGTGTTCATCTATTACGGCGCGGCCCAGATGTTCAACATCTACATGGGCACCATGTCCGCCGCCTTCTTCATCGTCTCCATCAACACCGGCGCCTACATGGCGGAGACCGTCCGGGGCGGTATCCTGTCCGTGGACCCCGGCCAAACCGAGGGTGCCAAGGCCATCGGCATGACCCACGTGCAGACCATGATGTCCGTCATCCTGCCCCAGACCCTGCGAAACATCATGCCCCAGATCGGCAACAACCTGATCATCAACATTAAAGACACCTGCGTGCTGTCCGTCATCAGTGTGGTGGAGTTGTTCTTCGTCCACAAGGGCGTGGCCGGTGCACTGTACACCTACTTCGAGTCCGCCACCATCACCATGGTCATCTACCTGACCATGACCCTGGTCTGCGCCAAGCTGCTGCGCTGGTGGGAAAAGAAGATGGACGGCTCCGACAGCTATGACCTGGCCACCACCGACACCCTGGCCCACACCACCGGCATGTACAACTACCCCGGCCAGGGCAGTCCCTACGATGAGCGAAGCCTGGAACACAAGACGAATGGAGGTGTGGACCATGTCTGAGACCATTCTGCAAATCAATCACCTGTCCAAGTCCTTCGGCAGCCACGAGGTCCTGCGGGACATCGACTTCACCGTGGAAAAAGGCGATGTGACCTCCATCATCGGCGCCTCCGGCTCCGGTAAGAGCACCCTGCTGCGGTGCATCAACCTGCTGGAAACGCCCTCCTCCGGCGAGATCCTGTATCGCGGCACGGAAATCACCGGCCCCAAGGTCAACGCCGCCGCCTACCGCTCCCATGTGGGCATGGTGTTTCAGTCCTTCAACCTGTTCAACAACATGACCGTACTGGAAAACTGCATGGTGGGCCAGATCAAGGTCCTGAAAAAGGGGAAGGAAGAAGCCCGGACCCACGCCATGGAATACCTGCAGAAGGTGGGCATGGCCCCTTACATCAATGCCAAGCCCCGGCAGATCTCCGGCGGCCAGAAGCAGCGGGTGGCCATTGCTCGGGCTCTGGCCATGGACCCGGAGGTGCTGCTGTTCGACGAGCCCACCTCCGCCCTGGACCCGGAAATGGTGGGTGAGGTCCTCTCTGTCATGCGGGCCCTGGCCCAGGAGGGCATGACCATGCTGGTGGTGACCCACGAGATGGCCTTCGCCCGGGACGTGAGCAACCATGTGGTGTACATGAACCAGGGCGTCATCTGCGAGCAGGGCAGCCCCGCCGAGGTCTTCGGCAACCCCCAGCGGCAGGAGACAAAGGACTTCCTGGCCCGTTTCCGCCAGAACTGAAGGCAACCGTATCCATTTTTACAGAAAAGAGCAGCCCGGAACTCCGGGCTGCTCTTTTTGCTTTATTCCGCCGGGCTGGCCATAATAAACAGCATATCGCTGCCGCCTTCGCTCTCAGGGAACGCATCATACATCGTGAAGTTGTACATCAGCCGCTCCGCCGGATAGACGCCGTAGCCGTCCTGATTGTGGTCGGTGGTGTCATAGGGGTCCGCCACCAGGAACACATCGTCGTTTTCCGCCTCCGTGCCCATGGTATCGTAGCCCACGATGACCTGCCAGTGTCCGCCCCAGTCGTTCCAGCAGATCATGACCGGCTTGCCTTCCGCCAGCCAGCCCTGGATATCCTCCATCCAGATGCCGTCCGGTCGGTCATGGGTGGTGACCATATCGAAACCGCCTACGCCGTTGAAAATGTCCATGGCCTGGTCCAGCGTGGTCCCGGGATAGCCCTCCAGTTCCGTGCCGTCCAGAGAATGGCGCAAAGCCGCCAGCGTCTCCTCGTTCCAGCCGTCCAGCTTGCCGTACCACTCCAGCACCATCAGGGCCGAGGTGACGCCGCAGGCCCATTCGCTGGTCTGCTGCTGGGTCTTGAAATTGTGGAGGACCGTCAGCGTGTCCGTGGATTCCAGATTGTAAACGTCCGGATGGGCAAAGTAGGGAGAGTTCTCATGGTCTCCCGTCCGCTCCACGGAATCCGCGCCGTCCTCCGGAGAGAGGTCGGTGGCGTAGGGGATTTTCATCTCATCGCTGAAATTTTCAGCATTTGTGACAGGATCTGTGTTTTCCGTGTTCTCGGCATTGTGAGCCGGTGTGTCATTGGCGCAGGCGGACATCAGTCCAAGCACCAGCAAAATGGTGAGCGCCAGGGTGACTGTTTTTTTCATTGTCGATCTCCTTTTCGGGGGTCCTCCCCCCTGTCCGATTTTCCATGGTCTCATGGAATGATGGTATTATACGGGAGAGCCGTAATGGATGACAATGCATGATTTCTCCTGTTTTTTCCAGCTTGTCCGGCAAAAAATCGTTCAATCTGCAAAAGGTGCTCCTTTCGCGGGGCCGAATCCCGCCAAAAAGGGCTGTCGTCCTGTTTATTTCTCATTCCCCTCTTGTTCTTGTGGTCCCATCGCGCTATAATAACAATATCTTGTGATTTGGAGATGAGCCCATGTACCTTTGCGGACTGCAAAAGTTATCCATGGTGGACTACCCCGGCAAGCTGGCCGCCACGGTGTTTACCGGCGGATGCAACCTGCGGTGCCCCTTCTGCCACAATGCCCTGCTGGTGACGCGCCTGCACGAAACGCCGGAGCTGCCGGAGGCGGAGGTGCTGGCGTTTTTGGAGCGGCGGCGGGAACTTCTGGACGGCGTGGTGCTCTCCGGCGGAGAGCCGCTGCTGCAGCCGGACGCGGCGGTCTTCCTGCGGAAGGTCCGGGACATGGGCTTTGCCGTGAAGCTGGATACCAACGGCTGCTTCCCGGACCGGCTGGCCGCCATTTTGGAAGCGGGGCTGGCGGACTATGTGGCCATGGACATCAAAAACAGCCGGGAAAAATACTCCCAGACCATCGGCATCCCCGGTTTTGACACCGCGCCGGTGGAGGAGAGCGTCCGCCTGCTGGCAAAAAGCGGCGTGGACCACGAGTTCCGCACCACCTTTGTCCGGGAGCTGCACACCGCCGCCGATGTGAAGGCCATGGGCCAGTGGCTCCAGGGAGCGCCCCGGTACTTCCTGCAAAATTTCGCGGATTCCGGAAATTTGATCCAGGAGGGCTGGCACGGCTTCACAGCCTTAGAGCTGCAAGGCTTTGCCGACATTGCCCGTCCTTTTTTCACGCAGGTGGAGCTGCGGGGAATTGACTAAATATTGCGCAGATTCGGCATTCTTTACAAAAAAAGCACAATATATGGTGTTTCTATCTAATTGACTTCTCCCGGATGCATGGTACAATGAAAGTCGTGGGGCGCCACCGGCGCCCATTTCTTTCGAGGCAAAAGTAACAACTTTGATTCTAAATAGAAAGCAGGTCATCATTATGTATCAAGTGGTAAAACGGGACGGGAGCGTCACAGACTTCAACCTGTCCAAAATCAGCGTTGCCATCACAAAGGCCTTCGAGGCCACCCATATGGAGTACAATCCGGACATCATCGACCTGCTGGCACTGAAAGTCACCGCCGACTATCAGAAGAAGATCAAGGACGGGCTCGTCACCGTGGAGGATATCCAGGACAGCGTGGAAAACGTCCTCAGCAAGGCCGGCTATGCCGATGTTGCAAAGGCCTATATTCTGTACCGCAAGCAGCGGGAGAAGGTCCGCAATCTGAAATCCACCGTGCTGGACTACAAGGACCTGGTGGACAACTATTTGCAGATCAGCGATTGGCGGGTGAAGGAGAATTCCACCGTCACCTATTCCGTGGGCGGCCTGATCTTGTCCAACTCCGGCGCCATCACCGCCAACTACTGGCTCAGTGAAATTTACGACCCGGAAATCGCCGCCGCCCACAAAAGCGGCGATATCCACCTCCACGACCTCTCCATGCTCACCGGCTACTGCGCCGGCTGGAGCTTGAAGCAGCTCATCCAGCAGGGCCTCGGCATCCCCGGCAAGATCAACTCCACGCCCGCCAGCCACCTGAGCACCCTGTGCAACCAAATGGTGAACTTCCTGGGCATTATGCAGAACGAGTGGGCCGGCGCCCAGGCCTTCAGCTCCTTTGACACGTATCTGGCTCCCTTTGTCAAGGTGGACAACCTTTCCCAGAAAGAGGTCAAGCAGTGCATCCAGTCCTTCGTGTTCGGCGTGAACACCCCCTCCCGCTGGGGCACGCAGGCGCCCTTCTCCAACATCACCCTGGACTGGACCGTGCCCAAGGACCTGGAAAACCTGCCGGCCATCGTGGGCGGCAAGGAGCAGGATTTCACCTACGGCGACTGCAAAAAGGAAATGGACATGGTGAACAAGGCGTTCATTGAGATCATGACCGAGGGCGACGCCGACGGCCGGGGCTTCCAGTATCCCATCCCCACCTACTCCATCACCAAGGATTTCGACTGGAGCGACACGGAGAACAACCGCCTCCTGTTTGAGATGACCGCCAAATACGGCACTCCTTATTTCTCCAACTACATCAACTCCGACATGGAGCCCTCCGATGTGCGCTCCATGTGCTGCCGGCTGCGGCTGGACCTGCGGGAGCTGCGGAAGAAGTCCGGCGGCTACTTCGGCTCCGGCGAATCCACCGGCTCCGTGGGTGTGGTCACCATCAACCTGCCCCGCATCGCGTATCTCTCCCAGACGCCGGAGGAGTTTTATGAGCGGCTGGACCACATTATGGACATTGCCGCCCGCAGCCTCAAGACCAAGCGCACCGTCATCACCCGCCTCATGGACGCGGGACTGTATCCTTATACCAAATATTATCTGGGCACCTTTGACAACCACTTCTCCACCATCGGCCTCATCGGCATGAACGAAGTGGGCCTCAACGCCAAGTGGCTGCGCAAGGACCTGACCCACCCGGAGACCCAGGCCTTCGCCAAGGACGTTCTGAACCACATGCGGGAGCGCCTTTCCGACTATCAGGAGCAATACGGCGACCTGTACAACCTGGAGGCCACCCCCGCTGAGTCCACCACCTACCGCCTGGCCAAGCACGACGTGGAGAAGTACCCCGACATCATCACCGCCGCCAAGCACCCCGGCGACACGCCGTATTACACCAACTCCTCCCACCTGCCCGTGGGCTACACGGAGGATATTTTCGAGGCCCTGTCCATCCAGGACGAGCTCCAGACCCTGTATACCTCCGGCACCGTGTTCCACGCCTTTTTGGGCGAGAAGCTGCCGGACTGGAAGGCGGCCGCCGACCTGGTGCGCAAGATCGCGGAGAACTTCAAGCTGCCCTACTACACCATGTCTCCCACCTACTCCATCTGCCAGGACCACGGCTACATCTCCGGCGAGCACGCCACCTGCCCCACCTGCGGCAAGCCCTGCGAGGTGTGGAGCCGCATCACCGGCTATTACCGTCCCGTCCAGAACTGGAACGATGGCAAGGTCCAGGAGTACAAGGACCGCCGGGAATATGAAGTGGAAAACTCCCGGCTGGAGGGCCGCCGCCTCTGCGACCGGGCACAGACCGCCGCTGACACCGGCGACGCCAGCGTGACCGGCAGCGGTGCCGCCCAGGAGGACGGGCTGTTCCTGTTCACCACCAAAACCTGTCCCAACTGCAAGATTGCAAAGCACGAGCTGGAAAAGGCGGGATTGGCCTATACCACCATGGATGTCAGCGAGCATCTGGACCTGGTGAGCCAGTATGGCATTCAGCAGGCTCCCACTCTCATCGTCCGCCGCGGCGGCCAGGTGGAAAAGCTGGTGAATGCTTCCGTCATCAAGAAATACGCATCCACGGTTCATTAACAACTGAAAAGGAGGGACCCGGTCCCTCCTTTTTCAATGTAAGGAGATGTACGATCATGCAAATCGCGTTTTTCGGTCTGGGCAACATGGGCTTTCCCATTGCCGCCAATCTGCTGAAGGCCGGCCACAGCGTCACCACCGCCGTCCACCGGGACCCCTCCTCCGCCCTGCGGCTCCAGGAGCTGGGCGGAAGCATCGCCGCCTCTCCGGCGGAGGCCCTGCGCGGCGCGGAGCTGGTCTTCACCATCGTTCCCAATGACAACGCCCTGTTGGGCCTGTTTAACGAGGCCTTTTTGTCCGCCCTGCCCGCCGGCAGCGTGGTGGTGGAGATGACCTCCGCCTCCGCGGCGGCCGCGGAGAAAGCCGCCGCCCTCTGTGCCGCCCACGGCGTTTCCCTGCTGGACGCGCCGGTGTCCGGCGGCGTCAAGGGCGCCGCCAGCGGCACCATGTCCATGCTGTGCGCCGGGGACCGGGCGATATTCGACCGGGTGGCGCCGGTGCTGGGGGACATTGCCGGGAAGCTGTGCTATGTGGGAGAAAAGCCCGGCCAGGGCAAGATCATCAAGTCTTTGAATAACCTTCTGAGCGCCATCAACAAAACCGCCGTGGGCGAAGCCTGGCGGATGGCGGAGGCCCACGGCGTGGACCCGGATGCGTTTTTTGACGCCGTGTCCGCCTCCAGCGGCGATTCCGCCGCCCTGCGGGCCTCCTTCCCCAAGATCCGCTCCGGGGATTACGCCCCCGGCTTCACCGTGGCCCTGATGCGGAAGGACCTGGAGCTGGCCATGTCGCTGGCAGACGGTATGACATTGCCTCTGGGCGAAGCCGTGCTGGACTACTACCGCCGTGCCCGGGAATTTGACAGCGAGGACAGCACCGCCGTGGCCAAGGTCCGCTATCCCGACCGGACATAAGGGTGCTGTGATGGAGCATTTTGACATTGTCATCGTGGGCGGCGGTCCTGCCGGCCTTACCGCCGCCATCTACGCCCGGCGGGCGGGGAAGTCCGTGCTGCTTTTGGAAAAGGAGGGCTTTGGCGGGCAGATTGCCTCCTCTCCCCGGGTGGAGAATTTTCCGGGCCTCCTGTCCGTCTCCGGCGCGGAGCTGTCGGACCGGCTGTATACCCAGGCGGAAGCCCTGGGAGCCCGGCTGGAGCTGGAGGAGGTCCTGGAGGTCCGGGACGGTCCCTGCAAGACGGTACTCACGGACTACGGTACCTACACCTGCTCCGCCCTCATTTTGGCCACCGGCATGAAGCACCGCACCCTGGGGCTTCCCGGCGAGGACGCCATGGCGGGCATTTCCTTTTGTGCCGTGTGTGACGGTTCCTTTTATCAAGGAAAAGATGTGGCGGTATGCGGCGGCGGCAACACCGCTTTACAGGACGCGTTGTTCCTGGCAGACCTGTGCCGCCAGGTGACTGTCATCCACCGCCGGAGCACCTTCCGGGGGGACCCCGTTTTGGTGCAGGCCCTTCAAAAGCGTACCAACGTGTCCTTTGCCATGGACACCGTTGTAACAGCACTTCTGGGCGGCGACGCTCTGACCGGACTGTCCCTGCGAAACGTGGTGACCGGTGCGGAGACCTCCCTGGCGGTCTCGGGACTGTTTGAGGCCGTGGGACAGCTGCCGGAGACATCCCTATCCGCCGCCCTGACACCGGTGGACGCAGGCGGCTTCATTCCCTGCAGCGAGGACTGTGTCACCTCCGCCGCCGGCGTGTTCGCCGCCGGTGACTGCCGGGCCAAAGAGGTCCGGCAATTGACCACCGCCTGCGCCGACGGCGCCGTGGCCGCCCTGGCAGCCTGCAATTACTGCAAATGCATATAAAAAGAAGACCTTCTGCTTTCGCAGAAGGTCTTCTTTTTTACGTCACAGGTTGATGCCCACGGTCCGCAGCATTTGCTGCACCTGTCGGGCGGTGTCGTCGGCGCCGTCCCGGCTGGCCACGATGAGGTCGGCGTACTTGGCATACAGGGGCTCCCGCTGCTCATAAATCTGGCGGATGGTCATGCCCGCCGGAGCGGCGATGCCCCGGTCAATAAGGTCCGCCGGCATCCGCTCCATGATCTGGCTGAGGGGCGTTTCCAGCCAGACGATGACGCCGTTTTCCTTCAAATGCTCCATGGCGTCCTCATAGAGGACCATGCTGCCCCCGGTGGACACCACCGTGTCCGCCCGGTCCAGCTCCACGCCGACCTTTTCTTCGATCTTGAAAAATTCCTCCAGACCATCCTCCCGCAGAATTTCCGGCAGGGTCTTGCCCGTGGCCTCCACGATCAGGTCATCCATATCCACAAAGGTGTAGTCCAGCCGCTGCGCCAGGGCGCGGCCCACCACGCTTTTGCCCGTGCCGGGCATTCCGATCAGTACGATGTTCTTCATAGCTTCATTCCAATCCGTTTACAATATTATCCGGCTTATGGCCGTCGGCGATCCGCTCCGCGTTCCGCCACATGTGCAGGTGGCTGCGGCGGAAGCTGGCCTCCGTAATGCCGCCCAGATGGGGCGCCAGCACTACCCGGTCGCAGGCGGGGGCCGGCATGGTCACCAGGGGGTTGTCCGCTGTCACCGGCTCCGGTGCCAGGGTATCCAGGCCGGCACCGGCCAGCTTCCCCTCCATCAGGGCCTGCCGCAGGGCCAGATTGTCCACCAGCTCGCCCCGGGCGGTGTTCACCAGGTATGCCGTGGGCTTCATCCGGGCCAGGAACACCTCGTCCACCATGTTCCGGGTCTCCTCCGTCACGGCACAGTGGAGGCTGATGATATCACAGGAGGCCGCCAGCTCCTCCAGGGTCGTATAGGTGACGCCGCAGCGCTCCTCTTCCTCCCGGTCCCGCCGGTGCTTCGTATAGTAGTAGATCTCGCAGCCAAAGGGCGCCAGCCGCTCCGCCGTGGCCCTGGCGATGTCACCGAAGCCCACCAGGCCCACCCGGCAGTCCGACAGCTCCCGGATGCCCTCAGTCATGCTGCGCTCCTTCACCTCCATCTGCCGCCCCTCCCGGACGGCCCTGTCGCCGGGAATTTCCCGGCGCAGGAGCATGAGCATCAGCATGATGGCCTGCTCCGCCACGGCACCGGCGTTACAGCCCTTGTTGTTGCAGACGTATATCCCCCGCGCTCTGGCAGCCGCCAAGTCGATTTTGTCATAGGCCACGCCTTCGGAGTGGACCAGCTTCAGCTTGGGCATTCCGTCGATCAACTCCGCCGGCACCGGTGTGATGGCGTCCACGAACAGGATGTCCGCGTCCGCGTCACGGGCAAGGAGCCGCTCCGCCGGCGTGTCCTTGTCCCAAAACACCAGCTCCTGCTGGCGGATAAAGGGCATCTGCGGCAGGTATTTTTCATACCTCTCCTGGGCGCCCAAAATCAGAATCTTCATTTGTCATCGCTTCCTTGGCACAGTGTTAATAACGGTATTATAACAGGATGCGGACAAATGTCCACGGTCAAATCACATGAAAAAGGGCATGATTCCGGTGCTTTGGCTGTCATCGGTGGCCTCCACAAGGGTCTTCGCGAAATCCGCCGCGCAAACTGTCGAATTTGTCAATTGCGTGGCCCATGCAAATTCGATACAATAGGTACGACCTTTCAATGGTAGTACCATTTTGACATTGTGATGAGGTGAATCGTATGAGCACTCAGCCCACCCAGTCCAAAACCATTCGTGCCCAGCTCCTCTCCGACATGAAGGACGGCGCCTACGCGGACTGCGAGCGTCTCCCCCGGGAAAGCGTCCTGGCGGAGAAGCTGGGCATCAGCCGCACGCAGCTGCGGGACATTCTGGCCTCCCTGGAGCGGGAGGGCTTCATTACCCGCCGCCACGGCGTAGGCACCATCATCAACCGCCACGTGCTGAATGTCCAGACCCGCATGGACATCGAGGAAGAATTTTTGGACATGATCCGCGAAAGCGGCTTCGAGCCGGCCGTGGCCTATGTCCGCGTGACTGAGAGCACCGCTGACGAGGCCATTGCCTCCCGGCTGCGCATTGAGGAGGGCACTCCCATCATCCGGGTGTCCCGCCTGTGCACCGCCGACGGCCGCCCGGCCATTTACTGCGAAGATGTGATGGAAAAGGCCCTGGCCAAGGGAAACTACACCCTCAAGGACCTGAAGCTCCCCATTTTCCATTTCCTCCAGCAGTTCTGCGGCATCAACCCCTATTTGGACCTGACGGACCTGCGCCCCGCCGCGGCGGACGCCGCTCTGGCGGAGATTTTCCAGGTCCCTGTGGGCACGCCTCTGCTGAACATGGACGAGGTGGACTTCGACATTGACGGCAACCCCGTCTTCTGCTCCAACGAGTATTTTGCGGACGGCATTTTCCGCCTCACCGTCATGCGGAAAAAGCTCTGATGAAGGATTTACGGAGAAAAGGAGAACAAAGCAATGAAAAAAGTCGCTGTTATCATGGGTTCCGATTCCGACTGGCCCGTGGTCAAGGGGGCCTGCGCCCAGCTGGAGACCTTCGGCATCCCCTATGAGGCCCACATTCTCAGCGCCCACCGCACCCCTGCCGCCGCAGCGGAGTTCGCCAAAAATGCCCGCAAAAACGACTTCGGCGTGTTGATCTGCGCCGCCGGCATGGCGGCCCACCTGGCCGGCGCTTTCGCCGGAAACTCCACCCTCCCCGTCATCGGCATCCCCATGAAGGGCGGCGCCATGGACGGGCTGGACGCGCTGCTGGCCACGGTACAGATGCCCAGCGGCATTCCCGTGGCCACCGTGGCCATCAACGGCGCCAAAAATGCCGCTGTCCTGGCGGCACAGATCCTGGCCGTCAGCGATGAGGCCCTGGCCGCCAAGCTGGACCAGGCCCGGGAGGACATGGCAAAGCAGATCGCGGATAAGGAAGCCAAGCTCCAGGGAGAGCTGAACAAGTGAGTTCCGATTTCCGGTTTTCCGGGAACAGACAGACAACATACATTTTAATTTGACATAGGAGGACAAACACCATGCAGAAGTTAGCGCAGATTTATGAGGGCAAGGCCAAGAAGGTCTACGCCACCGACGACCCCAACCTGGTCATTGTGGACTACAAGGACGACGCCACCGCCCTGGACGGCCTGAAGAAGGGCACCATCGTGGGCAAGGGCGTCATCAACAACCAGATGACCAACCGCCTGATGGCGAAGATGGAAAAGGCCGGCATCCCCACCCACTTCGTGCAGGAACTGAGCGAGCGGGAGACTTTGGTGAAGAAGGTCTCCATCGTGCCTCTGGAGGTCATCATCCGCAACATTTCCGCCGGTCACTTCGCCTCCCGCTACGGTGTGGAGGAGGGCATCGTGTTTGAGCAGCCCACCATTGAGTTCTCCTATAAAAACGACGACCTCCACGACCCCCTGCTGAATGAGTATCACGCCCTGGCCCTGAAGCTGGCTACCCGGGAGGAGATTGACCTCATCAAGAAGTATTCCTTCGCCGTCAACGATGTGCTCAAGGCCTTCTGGGCGGAGTGCGGCGTCACCCTGGTGGACTTCAAGCTGGAGTTCGGCAAGACTCCCGACGGCACCATCGTGCTGGCCGACGAGATCAGCCCCGACACCTGCCGCCTGTGGGATTCCAAGACCCATGAGAAGCTGGACAAGGACCGTTTCCGCCGGGACATGGGCGGCGTGGAAGACGCCTACGCCGAGATCATGAAGAGACTGCTGGCCCATGATGCAGACTGATCTGACCGCGCTCACCGAGCGCCACATCCACGAAGAATGCGGTGTCTTCGGCATTTATTCCAAAACCACCGCCGATGTCGCGTCCATGGCCTATTACGCCCTGTATTCCTTACAGCACCGGGGACAGGAGAGCGCCGGCATCGTGGTGAACGATGATGGCCTGTTCACCTCCTGGCGGGACGTGGGCCTTGTCAGCGAGGTGTTCCCTACGGAGCGGCTCAAGTCCCTGGGCACTGGCAACATCGCCGTGGGCCATGTACGCTATGGCACCACCGGCTCTGACAACAAGCGCAACGTCCAGCCCATCCTGGTGAACCATTACAAGGGCCGTATGGCCCTTGCCCACAACGGCAACCTCACCAACTCCCACGAGCTGCGCCAGGAGCTGGAGAGCAAGGGCTCCATCTTCCACACCACCACAGATTCGGAGGTCATCTCCTACATCATTGTTCAGGAGCGGCTCCGCGCTCCCTCCATTGAGGCCGCCGTTTCCGCCGCCATGGACAAAATCGTTGGCGCTTACTCTCTGGTCATCTCCTCTCCCTCCAAGCTCATTGCCGTCCGGGACCCCCACGGCTTCCGCCCCCTGTGCATGGGCAAGCTGAAGGATGGCTCCACCGTGTTCGCCTCCGAGTCCTGTGCCCTGGACGCCATCGGCGCCCAGTTCGAGCGGGATATCCTGCCCGGCGAGATTGTGGTGGTGGACAAGAACGGCGTCAAGTCCGACACCAGCCACTGCGGCAAAGCCCCCAAGAAGCTGTGTGTGTTTGAGTTCATCTACTTTGCCCGTCCCGATTCCGTCATTGACGGCTCCAGCGTCCACATCGCCCGCCAGCGGGCCGGCGCTTTCCTGGCTCTGGAGCATCCGGTCCAGGCGGACATCGTCATCGGTGTGCCCGACTCCGGCCTGGACGCCGCTTTGGGCTATTCCCGCCAGTCCGGCATTCCCTACGGCATGGGCTTCATCAAAAACAAGTACATCGGCCGTACTTTCATCTCTCCCACCCAGGCCATGCGGGAAAACGAGGTCAACATCAAGCTCAACCCCATCCGCTCCGTGGTGGAGGGCAAGCGGGTAGTCCTCATTGATGACTCCATCGTCCGGGGCACCACCTGCCGCCGGACCATCGACCTGCTGCGCAGGGCCGGCGCCCGGGAGATCCATATGCGGGTCAGCGCGCCGCCCTTTGTCTCCGAGTGCTATTACGGCACGGATATCGACGACAAGAACAAGCTCATTGCCAACCACCACACCGTGGAGGAGATCGCCGAGATCATCGGCGTGGACTCTCTGGGCTATCTCAGCCTGGACGATGTGGTGAAGCTGGCGGACAACACCGAATGCGGCTTCTGCACCGCGTGCTTCGGCGGCGGCTATCCCACTCCCATCCCCCAGGACGGCGGCAAGGACCGCTTTGAGTGCAAGATCAGTGAAAGGACGAAAGCGTAATGCGTAGTTTTTCTGACAGCTATCGTGAGGCCGGCGTCAACATCGAGGCCGGCTATGAGGGCGTAAAGCTCATGAAAAAGCATGTGGAGCGCACCCTGATCCCCGGCGTCGTGTCCGATATCGGCGGCTTCGGCGGCCTGTTCGCCCCCGACCTGAGCGGCATGGCCGAGCCCGTTCTGGTCTCCGGCACCGACGGCGTGGGCACCAAGCTCCGCATCGCCCAGCTGCTGGACAAGCACGACACCGTGGGCATCGACTGCGTGGCCATGTGCGTCAACGACATCATCTGCTGCGGCGCCAAGCCCCTCTTCTTCCTGGACTACATCGCCATCGGCAAGAACGAGCCGGAAAAGGTAGCCACCCTGGTCTCCGGCGTGGCGGAGGGCTGCGT
>Ga0129308_1000803_pt1 | contig 40726 bp, 33 predicted proteins | sample L827metagenome_FD_94440 | JGI IMG/M metagenome (GOLD analysis project Ga0129308, IMG submission 94440) | Ring-tailed lemur group fecal microbial communities from Wisconsin, USA - L827 metagenome | ecosystem: Host-associated > Mammals > Digestive system > Large intestine > Fecal | place: USA... | reverse complement strand
TACCGCGATTACATTACTCTTATCTCCAAGTTTCAAACGGGCAAAGATGAGACCGTTTGTAAAGGAGCCTCCCACACATGCGATGGCTGCAATTCCCATCGCCAGTCCGTTCAGCCCCAGCATGGCGGTGAGTGCCATTGAACTGAGCGGAGAGGTACAGATCATTTTGATAATACCGCCGAGAAGGAATCCCATGACAAGGGGAGACTGTTCTGCAGCTGCGGAGATAGTTCCGCCGATTTTCAAAAGTGTTGAATTTACAACCGGGTTTACCAGGATTGCGATGATTCTGGCATACGGTGCGATAATCAATGCACCGGCAATAATATTTAATCCTTCCGGCAGCTTGCGCTCGAGGATCGGAGAAATCAGCCCTACCAGGTATCCTGCAATAAAGCCGGGGAGTATGCCGTAACCCCCAACAGCAACTCCAGCGACTACTGCGAATACAGGGTTGGCGCCCATGCTTATGGGAACGGTGATTGCCGCTGCGACGCCGCCAAGACTGCCGGAAGTGGTTCCAAGTGTCTGGAAGAATTCAAGCCCCAGCAGGTCACCTGTGATATAACGGTGCACTGCTTCGATCAAAAAGGTTGCGATAGCTGCATTGGCCATACCGCCCATAGCTTCCTGTCCTTTAGGCATCTTCATACTGAACAGGGAAAATCCTGCAAGTGTTGCAAGTAATAGTCCGACTCCGGAAAGAATAGTCATCATAGAAAAGCCTCCTTTAATGAAATAATTTTGTTACGTTCTCTTTAGCATGGGTCTATCATAAAAAACAGGTTTCAAAAAAATACGAAAAGTTTCAAAATGAAAAATTAATTCTATAAAAGTCACAAAAAAACAGACGGTATATTGTGCGAATGTGCCAATATATTGCCGCCTGCTATAGAAAAAACCAATATATCATAATCTAAATTGTGAAATAATTAAATCCTGTGAAGCTAATTTTGGGTCATTATCTGGAAAAAGCAAAAAATGACGTAAATATCATTTGATAAATAGCCTATATTTTATAGTATTTACGAATCAATGCAGGCAAGCATGAGGGAATTCAGGAAATTCTTGATTTTGACATTACCATGCCGATCACTTTTTCCGCGGATATAGTCCATTTCCCGGCGCACCTGTTCAAAGTTGTAGAGGCTGTTGGCATATGTGACAAAAATGTCGTTGGAATAATCCTCAAGTCCCAGATTTGCAAGATTCACCATGCCGCTTATTGCAGTACGGCGGATACGCTGTTCCATGGTCTTCGGGCTGTCACTGAAGCGCCCGCACAATTCCTCCAGAGTCGCATCCTGCATCTTCTCGCCATGTTCGATCAGATAGTCGACCAGGGTAATGATATCTTTACTTCCCTTTTCTCCGATGATCCCCAGTTTCTGGAGAATACTCCGCAGACGGACGATGTGCGGCTTTTCCAGAGGCTCCGGTGAGGCAAAAGAAAGGGAAGCGGAAGCGGGTTTTTGTTCCATAAAAATATTCTGTACCTTTTCCAGCGTGCGTCTGGCAGTCAGAGCCTGACTGACCCGTTTGATCACGGATTCTACTTCAATACTGTTCACCGGTTTCTGAATATAGAATTCTACGCCGCTGGCATAGGCATTTGCGACCATATCTTTAGAGACAACCTGGGAGAGCATGATGCAGGCAGTATCAGGAAGCAGTACACGTGCCTTTTTGACGAATGTGATTCCGTCCATTTCCGGCATCAGGAGGTCTACGATGATAATATCGGGGCGCACGGATGCGAGATCTTCCAGGGCATCCAGAGCGTTTTGAGATGTGCCGCAGATCTCTCCCAGGCCGCGGTCACGTATAATTCTTTTTAAAAGGTTCAGAATGTTTTTGTCATCATCAATTAAATAAAGTTTCATTCGCTTTGTCCTCTCCAATACTTTCGGGGTATTTGAATTCTGAAAATCGTCTGGCCGGGGTGTGAGGTAACGGTGACCTTTCCGTGCCATTGGGTCTCGACCATATCCTGAACGATGCCCAGCCCCAGGCCACGGTTCACCTCTCCGGTCTCATAGTTAATCTTTGTGGAAAAACCGGGAGAAAAAATCTCATCGATATCTTCCGGGTCGATTCCCGGTCCGTTATCCTCCACTTCCAGAAGGTAGCTTTCATCGGCCTGTCTTTCCCGGAAGGTAAGTACGATCAGTGGGTCCTCGGCTGCTTCCAGGGCATTGTTAAATAGATTGCGGAGAATAGACATGAGGAAATAATGGTCTCTGGTATAGAGATTTTCCTCGATGTCAAGCTGCATCTCCAGCTGCTTGTTATCCGGGCAGGAGAGGGACAGACTGTTTTTCAGAACCATTAAAATATCTTCCAGATACATTCCCTCATCATTCATATTCAGGTCAAGCGCATCGGAAAGACCGCGAAGAATCAGTGCGTACTCCTTTTTAATCTCATGGATGTCTTTAGCGACATTTAAGGCATCCCTGGAAAGTTCCGGCGGAAGCTGATACCGGGTCATCTCGTTATAGAGACGGTAAGAGGAATTCATGGTTTCCTCGATGAGGCCGGTATTTTTCTTCATCCACAGAACTTCGCCGTTTAGTTTGGAAATAAGAAGTAGGAGGCGTTGGTAGCGCTGTGCATGTTCCCGTTTTAACAGGCTGAATTTGTACTGGGTGAGCACCGTTAGAATTCCCCAGAGTATCAGTGCCCTGGAAAGCGCGACCAGAAGAATACTAATCTGTGTTTTTACCGTGAATGCCCCCTGATGAAGCCGGAGAATCAGCTCTGTCAGGTTGGAAAAATAGTCGAAGAAAAACAGGAAGGGAATGGAATGCTGATCCAGTAGGTTTTCCCTCTTCTTACAGTATGAATAAAACAGCAGGCCATAGACCAGGTAGAAGATCATCTCCGGAAAATAGCTGCGGATATTCAGACTTTCATAGCGGAACCAGTGTGTCACCACACGTGACAGGAGTACCCCAGCGGCCGAAAGAAGGGTGACTGGCAAAATCGGGTATCTTCCCATCAGGATAAAAGATACCGGAATGACCAGAATACCGATGGAAACCATAAAATCGTCGATAAAAAGATTCATATTGATCTGCGCCCCAATGAGAACGCAGACGCTAATCAGTAAAATCCGATTTTGGCGGGTTATTGATGATTCTTGCATATAGAACACTCCCCTCAATCTATTTGGTGATAGAAGCGTAAATGGTCAGCAGGTTACAGAAACAGGTACTATATTCCGGTGAACAGTTCCACCAGGAATACGCTGGCGCAGGAGATCAGAGAAACGCTGATCAGGCTCTTGCGACGATAGGCAAGGATTAATGCCACGGCAAATCCGACCGCCGCAGACCAGACGTTTGCCGTTGCACTGAGGATAGCGGGAAAAGTCATGACCGCCAGAGTAACGTATGGTACATAATATAGAAAGGACCTGACATAAGTGCTTTTAATCTCTTTGCGGATCAGCGTCAGCGGCAGCATCCGGATGCAGTAAGTCACCCCTGCCATGACCAGAATGTAGATATAAATATTATGCTCCATAAGTCACATCCTCCTTTCCTGCTGCTTCCGGCATCACATCCGTCTCTTCTTTTACCGGGAATAATGCCGCGGCAGCGCCGGCAATGAGGAGAGTCAGAATGATAATTCGAAATCCGGAAGAAATCTCCTTAAGCAAGGGCACAAAAGTAAATACCAGGCTAAATACCATCGAAATCATTACGATTCCTGCGAGAATCTTGTTATCCCGTGACGGCGGAATGATGATGGCGATAAACATCCCATATAAAGCCACACTCAAGGCGCTGATCACACGGGCAGGAAGAATGTTTCCGGAAATGATTCCCAGAAAGGTCCCTAAGACCCAGCCCGGCACGGCGATTCCGATGACGCCATAGGAATAGAAAGGATTTAGTTTCCCTTCGGTGGACACGGTGACACCAAAAATCTCGTCGGTCACACCGTAGGAGATGAGAAACCGATGGAAAAACGGCATCTGTGCATCCAGCTTCTGAGACAGGGCGCAGGACATCAGGCAGTATCGAAGGTTGATGATAAACTGGGTTACCGCAACCTCCAGATAGGATGCAGAGGCCGTGATAAGCGAGAGCCCCGCAAACTGTCCTGCACTGGTCACATTGGTCGCGGAGATCAGTACCGCCTCCCACACGGAGATTCCGGCATTTTTCCCCATAATACCGAAGGTAAAAGAGACTGCAAGGTAGCCAAGACAGATGGGAAATCCGTCCCGGAGCCCTGCTTTCAAATAGTCGCGTCGTTTCATAGTGTTAAACCTCTTTCAATTTTTTTAAGTATCGTTTTGTGCATAGTGATATAGCAGGCCAGACCGCCGATAAAATTAGAAATCGGCTCAGCCAGGGAGACCCCCATCACCCCAAGTCCTCCCACGTGCGGGAGAATAAAAGTAAGCGGTGCCACGATAATGGCTTTCCGCAATATGGAGAAGAATACAGCCTGTTTTGCTTTGTTCAGCGCCTTGAATACACTCTGTCCGGTAAACTGAAATGCCATCATGAAGAACCCGAAAAAGTAAACATGTATGGACGGAACGGCAGTCTGGATCAGTTCGGCATCGTGGTTGAAGATGCGGATAAAGAATTCCGGAAACGCCGAAATCAGTCCCCAGATGATGAGTGTATATGCAAAACCGAGCTGCGTCATGAACCGGATTGCTTTCTTCATCAGATCATATTTTGCTGCCCCGTAATTATAGCTGATGATCGGGGTGGAGCCGTCGGAAATCGCCATGACCGGAGCGCTTGCAATCTCCCGGACGGAGTTGATGACCGTCATGACGCTGATATACAGGTCTCCTCCGAAAGTCTGCAGCATACTATTGCATGCCACCTGCACCAGTCCATTGGTAAATGACATCACAAAGGTGGAAATCCCAAGCTTTGCAATCTCGCCGATGCAGGCAAAATCCGGCTTAAATCCCCGGAAATCCAAAGTCAGCTCCGCCCTTTTCCCAGTCAGAAAGGCCAGCGCCCAGATGGCAGACAGAAGCTGAGAGATCACGGTTGCGATGGCGGCACCTTTCACACCCATGTGCAGTCCGAAAATAAAAATCGGGTCCAGGATCATATTACTGACTGCGCCTAAAACGACGGTTTTCATACCGGTTTTTGCAAAGCCCTGGCTGTTGATGTAAGGATTCATACCCAGGGAAATCATAACAAAGACTGTTCCCAGTAGATAGATGAGCATATATCCGGATGCGTAGGGGTAGGTCGCATCGCTTGCACCGAACAGATAGAGGATCCGTCGGTGGAATGCGATCCCGAAAATCGTCAGAAGAATGCCCGTAGCAATCAGCATAAAGAAAGCGTTATTCATGATCTTCTGCGCCCCGGCTGTATCTTGTTTCCCTCTTGCGATGGAACAAAGCGGTGCTCCGCCGATTCCAAACAGATTTGCAAAGGCGGTCACCATGGTGATCACCGGAAAGCAAAGCCCAAGTCCTGCCAGTGCGATCGTCCCCTCACCCGGGATCTTTCCTATATAAATACGGTCAATAATGTTGTATAGTAGATTCAGAATTTGCGCTGTCAGCATGGGAGCTGCGACGGCGAGAATATTACGCCTCACATTTGCTCCGCCAAAATCTACTTGCTGTGATTTCATATGTAGGTCACATCCTTCATAGTCGTTCTGTTACAATAAATATTAAGAACGTCATTCTAATTCTTTATATAATGATTATTGTTTTATAATTTTGCGGTAATATAAGAATATAATATGGTTTTTGTGTACCAGCTATTATTCTAACATGAAAGTCAGGCGGCGGGAAGAGGAAATCTGGAGTGAATCACATATGTTTGTGTTAAGACAAATACTATAAAATTGTTAAAATATTAAAGCAATTGCTTTAAAAATATTGACAAATTTTAAGCAGAAACTATAATGTTAGTAAAGATGCTTGTAAAATATGCGTGAAAAGAGAAAAAAATGTACATAATACATAATTTTTATAATCTTTTTTGTGTATTTTAACAAGATATCTTTAGAGAGAAGGCGAAATGCCGAGAAACAGGAGGGAATAATGAAAACGAAAGGACTCAAAAAGATACTGAGTCTGCTGCTTGTTGCGTTTTTGATGGTATCGGTCGTACCGGTGACAGCTTCAGCAGAAGATTCAGGGTCTAAGCACGGAGGAGGATATCAGGCAAAGCAAAGTGCCGAGATCGTCTCTCATGAAGGCAGGGAAAGCGGGCTTGTAGGTTTTGAAGGCGAATACTCGGTGGAAGAAACTGATGAACCGGTATCTGTCATTGTGGAGTTCGTACATCAGCCGGCAGGTTTGGTTAAGGCTATTGCTGAGGCGAATGAGGAAAAGGTTGATGTAAGTACGAAAGAACTAAAGAAGCTGGCAAAGCAGGACAAAGAGGAGTTTTACAAGGCTCTTGAAGGTGTGGACTATTCTGTGAAATATGAGTACACGCTGGGCATGAATGGAGTTGCTTTGACGGTACCACAGTCTTATGTGGATGATATTGCCAGGATGGAATGTGTTTTTGCCGTTTATCCGGATGAAGTTCACGAGAATGTCCTGGAACCAGATGCGACTTATGAAGAAGCTGAAGTAGTTCCGAGTGAGAACGATCAGTTTGTGGTCGGCGAGGCTAAGTCAGTAAGTCTGAATGCTGCTGAAGAAGAAAAGACAACAGTAGAGGAAGAGACAGAATCTGAGAAAAAGACAGAAGAAGATGAGGCTGAAATAACGGAAACAGAAGAGCCGGAAACACAGTTAGAGGATGAAGATGCTGTAGTTGAGGAGACACCCTCAGAAGAAGCAACAGAAGAGAGCGCGTTAGAGGAAGAGACGGCGGAAGATATTTTGTCAGAAGAGACTCAGCCTGAAGAAAAGACTCAGGAAGAGAGCGCTAAAACAGTACAGCAGAAGGCAAGTGCGGTACGTGCGGCTGCAACCGTATCAAAAGCTCAGTGTGTACAAGCTATGGCAGAAAGTCGGAATTATCTTGGAATTGATGAGTTAGGGCTTACTGGAAAAGGTGTTACGGTTGGTGTGATTGATACGGGAATTGACTGGAAACATCCGGATCTTGCCAATTCGTTTTCAGACAAACTGCCAAATGGGAATCCGGCATCAGCCGATGAACTTCTTAATGGCCTATTTATAGGAAGAAACTATATTAATAATAATAACGGAAGCAATAATCCAATGGATGATCAGGGGCATGGTACTCATGTTGCCGGAACGGTTGCAGCCCGTGGTGAGAATACAGGAAATATCAGTGCTACAGGAATTGCACCGGAGGCAACCCTTGTATCTTATAAAGTGATCAATGCCCAGGATAGCTGTTCTACCAGTGATGTGAATAAGGCTATGGAAGATGCTGTAGCAGATGGCTGTGAGATTATTAGTATGTCTCTTGGATGGAGCAGAGTTAATGATGCTACTCATGCAACCAATCTGATGCTGAATTCATTGGCACTTAACAGTCCTGAGGTATTGTTTGTAGTGTGTGCAGGTAACAGTGGAAGCAGTTCTTATACCCTTTGGTCGCCGGGAACATCACCGGCAGCCCTTACGGTTGCAAATGCACGGATTGATTCTGAGAATCGTCTGCTTACCTTAAATCGCGATGGCCAGACATCCAAGTTACGCCTGATCCGTTCAGGTTGGGGCGATGCAGTTGTTGAGGAAGAAGGCAGATATACGATTGGGTCGCTGATTGCGGATACAGAAGATAATTATAAAATGGTTCTTCTTCCAACTAAAGATAGAAAAGGTCTGGGAAGCGGTACACAAGAAGAATTTGATGCATTTTTTGCTGATAAAAATGCTGAGGATTATGCAGGAGCACTCTTTGTGGTGAGCAGAGGCCAGAGCTTTGATAGTTTGGTTCCGCGTATTCAAGATAAAGTGGGAACCGGCGCAGTGGTAGTTCTCAACACAGAATCGAGAAAAGGCGATTTTGAAAGTATTTCCTGGTGGCAGGCATGCTACAATAACTATTTGCCTGTGTTCACTATGCAGTTTGAAGATGGACAGGAAATGATCAAAGGTTTGAATGTGGGAGAAATGTACACATTCAAATTTACCGAGGCAGAACCTCTTCATAGTACAGCATCAGCTGATAACGGATGCTATCCGGCAGCCGATACATCAATCGGACCGGTTAAAAACACATTTGATCTTAAACCAGATTTGGCAGCACCTGGTACTGCTATTATTTCCACAGCATGGAATCAAGGGGCAGAAGATTATGAATATGCATATGTTACCATGAACGGAACATCTATGGCGACCCCGCATGTTTCCGGTATTGCGGCACTTCTGCGTCAGAATCATCCGGAACTTACCGCGCTTGAATTGAAATCGCTTCTGGTAAATACTGCTGACCGCGCTGCTTTTAATGATAGTGTAAGTCGTATGGCAGTGGGTGCTGGTCTTGTAGATCCTGCAGCGGCACTCGCAGCGATTGAAAATCGGGTAAGTATGACGGCACCGAATGCACAGGCTTATACAGGCTCAGGGAATGAAGTGGTTTCTAATTCTGTTCAGACTCCGACAATCAGCCTTGGTGTTCTGAATAAAGGGGAGGCAGAGCGTTCAATCGAAGTCACGGTTGATAATAAGGGAAATGCGTCCCATACATACAGCATCGGTCTGGAGAATGAACGTTATACGGCAGATAACAGTAGTACAGCTGCCCAGGCAATTCAGGGAATTTTCCAGGTGAACCAGCCATCAATTACAGTCCCGGCAGGAGGCAGTGCAACCTTTACATTAAAGGCAGTGGTAAACGCAGATGCAGCAGCCGGAGTTTATGAGACAACGGTGGTTTTAAGTGATGGCTCTGGCAGAATTAGTTCTCCCGCTGCTGTCTATGTATATGAAGCGCAAAAAGTTGATCCCATTATGGATGATGCAGTGGTTTCTGAATATACCTTCCTGCAAAATGCAGTAGTGTCGGCAGGTGAAAACAGACAGCTTGCGGATCAGAACTGGAATGACTGGTCATATTTTAGTGACAGGACGATGCTTCAGTTTAGTTTCCGTGACTGGAATGTTGAGAGTTGGCAGCCATTACTCTATAAAGATGGAGAATTAATGGGAGTATTGGATACCTATTATTCCGGTCAGTGGTATGCCCAGGGAGATGCTTTGTGGCATTGGTATTATACAAATACAATTGGTACATGGTATGCGCCGTGTGAGATCGATAAAGACGGAAATGTATCATGGGGAGATTATTATGATATTCCTGATGGCGCCTATAAGGTAGCCCTGATGCTCAAAAAGAAAGGTGCCGAGCCTAAGATTGTAGAAATCGCAGATTACTACGTTGACAGTGAACTTCCGGAGCTTAAGCTTACTTGCGCAGAGGAACAGAAGCTTTGGAAAGGAACGGTCGATAAAGAAAATGGCAATGTGATTTACAAAGGTAATATCTACGATGCAGGTACTGCGGATATGCAGGAGAGAGGTATCGATTCCGAGACGGATTTAAGGCTGTTTGGAAATAAGACAAGTCAGAAGGACAATATTGTTGTTGTGAAGCTTGGGGATGAATATTACCGCGCAGAAGTAGCGGAGAATGGTGATTTTGAAGTGGCAATACCAGAATCCCAGGCAGACGGAAAAGCAACGGTTTATTATGGAGATCATTTCCTTCCACAGGGATCTGAGAATAAAAACGCTGATTTTAAGGATGGATTTGATCCGATGGCCCTTTCATATGCGGTTAATACACAGAAAGATACGATTCCGTGGATGAATTGGTTTGCATATAGGGCGACCAATATGGCTTCTTTTGAGATTGAATTGGATACTACATCGGCAGAACTGGCGGCAAAGAGTGAATTGTCAGCAAAGATTGAGCAGATGAAAGCAGAAGCAGCCAAGACAGATACATATACAGCGGAAAGCATTAAGAAACTGAATGCGGCAATCGCGGCGGCAGAGGCTGTGCTGAATGATGAGAATGCAACTTTGGAAGAATTAAATGCACAGATTACTGCACTCGAAAATACAGAAAAGGAACTGGAGGTACTTCCGGGAGCAGATCCGACACCGGCACCAAGCCCCGATCCGACACCGGCACCTGCGAAGCCGGGAACAGACAGGAAACCTGATACTACGAAGCCGAACGGCAATGGAAATCAGGCATCTGTTGATAAGGCGGTGGATACAGGGGATCACAGTCCTATCATGCTTTATACTATCATTCTTGGTATTTCAATTTGTGGAATCGCAGGATGTTTATTCTACAAACGTAGACGGCATACAAAAAGATAGTTTACGATAATTAAAGAGATTTTGAGTCACTAATACGGCAGGAAGAGTGAAAAGCATTTGACTCTTCCTGCTGTTTTTATTGGAAATCCAGCTGCCCTTTTTTCCTTAGTGCAAGAAATACACCTGTGCAGATCAGCGCGGAGAGCAAAGAGCCCAGCGGAGCCGCAAGTCCCATGGGGTAGAGGGTCTGCGGGAAATAAACGGATGCCAGGTAAGCTCCGGGGATCCGGATGAATAAAATGGATACCAGATTGTGCAGAAAGGATAGGAATGCCTTGTTGTATGCACAGAAATATCCGCTGAAGCAAAAATGAATCCCGGCTACGATACAGTCAAACACGTATGCTCTCAGATATTGTCCCCCCATGATCACGACCTCAGGGTTATCATGGACAAACAGACTAAGAATCGGTTCGGAGAAGAACTGGCAGGCCAGAGCGACTGCAGCACCGAAGATCACACAGATCTCCACAGCATATTTAAGTACTTTTCTTCCCTGGGCATGCAGACCGGCCCCGGCATTTTGTGCCGCGATGGCTGATACGGAGGAGAGCATGGCAGAGGGGACAAGGAAAAGAAAACTGATGATTTTCTCCACGATTCCCACACTTGCCGCGGCAATGACGCCTCTCTGGTTTGCGATGGCGGTGATTACCAGAAAGGATACCTGGATAAATCCATCCTGCACAGAGATGGGAACCCCCACGCTCAGAATCGAGGAAAGCGCAGCACGGTCAAAACGAAAATCCTGCCGGCTAAGCGGAATCCCCAGTTTCAAGCGGGACAGAGCCAAAAGCGCAAATATAACGCTTAAGGCTTGGGCGATCACGGTTGCAAGCGCCGCTCCGGCCGCACCCATTTTCATAGTGCCGATAAACAGAACATCCAGCACTACATTGATGATTCCAGCGACCGCCACGAAATACATGGGGCTTTTACTGTCCCCCATTCCCCGGAAAATACTGCTGATCACATTGTACGCAGTGATGAAGGGGATGCCGATGAAGCAGATCAGCAAATAGTCTTTTGTCTGGGAAACTGCCTCGGGCGGCGTGGAGATGGCGGCTATGATTCCATCCAGCGCAAGGATCAGGATGACAGTAAGGAGCAGGGAAAACACCGCAAAAAGTGAGATCGTATTACCGATCCCCTTTGCCGCTTGTTTTGTTTTTTTGGCGCCGACCGCATGGCTGATGGTAACCGTGGTCCCCATGGCGAGGCCGACGATGATGACCGTCAGCATGTGGGTCACCTGACTGCCGATAGAAACGGCAGAGATGACATTTGCCCCGTTGAACTGCCCTGTAATAAAAAGGTCTGCAAGTCCATAGAAGGTCTGCAGAAAACAGGAGAGCAGATAAGGCAGGGAAAAATAAAACAGGTTGCGTATCACGCTGCCCTGTGTCAGATCTTTTTGCATATGTGTACCTCCGTCTATATCATGTGTGATACCCAGGCTCCAAAACCGGTATTGGAAAAAATATCCGATAGCTTTGAATTTGGCATCAGGAAATGTTTTTAAAAAGTCCATAATAAATTTTACTTCGCAGGCGTAATAAAGTCAATGAATAAAAATTCTGGTTTTGTTAGATTTGATGTGTATAATTAATCAAAGAGCTTCAAATTGCTCAAATGAAACTGGGGAAAGAAGAAATCCGATCATGATCTAATAGGATTGGAGGATATATGTTCAGATGGAAATGATTAAAGCAGGAGATAAAGTTATATAAGAAATAGACAACAAAATCAGATTTTCCCGGAAAAAGCAGGAATTTTAAAAATTCTGCTAAAAGGGTGGAAATCTCTCCTATGTTCGGGTTATAATCGTATTGATAAAATTTTAATACCTTAACTACATATTTTAGAAGGAGAATCAGGCATGGAAATGTTATGTATTGAAAAAGAACTGCAGAACAATTCTTATCCGGGAAGAGGAATCATCATCGGCAAGTCAGCAGATGGAACCAAGGCAGTGACCGCATATTTTATCATGGGAAGAAGCGAGAACAGCCGTAACCGTATTTTTGTGGAGGATGGAGAAGGCATCCGCACACAGGCGTTTGACGAGTCGAAACTGACGGACCCGAGCCTTATCATCTACGCTCCGGTGCGCGTGCTTGGCAACAAGACGATCGTAACAAACGGTGATCAGACTGATACGATTTATGAAGGAATGGACAAGCAGATGACGTTTGAACAGTCTTTAAGAAGCCGCGAATTCGAGCCGGACGGACCGAACTATACACCTCGTATTTCCGGCATCATGCACATTGAAAGCGGGAAATATAATTATGCAATGTCTATCTTAAAGAGCAACAACGGCAATCCGGAAAGCTGTAACCGTTATACTTTTGCATATGAGAATCCGGCAGCAGGAGAGGGACATTTCATTCACACCTATATGTGTGACGGAAATCCGCTTCCGAGCTTTGAAGGTGAACCGAAATTGATCAGTATCCCAGATGATATGAATGAGTTTACTGAGAAACTTTGGAATAGCCTCAATGCAGATAACAAGGTATCTTTGTTTGTAAGATACATCGATATTGTCACCGGAAAGTATGAGAGCCGGATTGTAAATAAAAACCAATAATTGTTAGAAAACGGAAACTGTGTATAAATTGTTTTTTAGAATGAGGTGCTAATATCATGAATGAATTAGAATTAAAGTATGGGTGTAACCCGAACCAGAAACCGTCCCGCATCTATATGAAGGATGGCAGCGATCTCCCGATCAAAGTCCTTTGCGGACGGCCGGGATATATCAATTTCCTGGATGCCTTCAACGGATGGCAGCTCGTAAAGGAGCTTAAGAAGGCGACCGGACTTCCGGCGGCAACTTCTTTTAAGCATGTATCACCAGCGGGCGCGGCTGTGGGACTTCCGCTGGATGAGACGCTGGCAAAGATTTACTGGGTAGATGATTTAGGAGAGCTTTCTCCTCTCGCGAGTGCCTATGCGCGTGCAAGAGGTGCGGACAGAATGTCTTCTTTTGGTGATTTTATTTCTCTTTCTGATGTCTGCGATGTAGATACCGCCAGACTGATCAAACGTGAGGTTTCCGATGGTGTGATCGCTCCTGGCTATGAGCCGGAGGCACTTGAGATTCTGAAGCAGAAGAAGAATGGTAATTATAACGTGATCGAGATCGATCCGGATTATGTACCGGCTCCTACCGAGCACAAGGATGTATTCGGAATTACGTTCGAGCAGGGAAGAAATGAGCTGGTGATAGGCGACGAGTTCTTTGCCAATGTAGTGACTGAGAATAAAGATATTCCGGAATCTGCAAAGATCGACCTTGCTATCTCCATGATCACTCTGAAATATACCCAGTCCAACTCTGTATGCTATGTAAAAGGCGGACAGGCGATCGGTATCGGGGCAGGACAGCAGTCCAGAATCCACTGCACACGTCTGGCTGGACAGAAAGCGGACAACTGGTGGCTTAGACAGTGTCCGAAGGTCCTGAATCTTCCATTTAAAGAAGGAATCAGAAGAGCAGACAGAGACAATGCGATTGACCTTTACATCGGTGAGGAATATTTGGATGTTCTCGCTGACGGCGCATGGGAGAATATTTTCTCTGTAAAACCGGAAGTATTCACAAGGGAAGAGAAGAGAGAATGGCTGGACAAGATGACGGATGTAGCGCTTGGTTCAGATGCTTTCTTCCCGTTTGGAGATAACATTGAACGCGCACACAAGAGCGGTGTGAAATACGTCGCTCAGCCGGGCGGATCCGTGCGGGATGATAATGTAATCGCTACCTGCAATAAATATGGAATGGCGATGGCGTTTACCGGGCTGAGACTGTTCCATCACTAGTTTGAAAACACATTAATAATTTTAAAGAGACGGTTGTGAGATTCGTTATTTCACAGCCGTCTCTGACTCTATTTGGTCATCTGATTTAGATTTTCTATAATTTCAACTATTTCAATATTTCCACTGATCAAAGTTCTTCCATTTTACCAGTTGATTTTGTGTTTCAATGTAATGATTTAAGTATAAAAGAACCGTCAATTTATCAAAATTTTAGAACAGCGCTGGACTTATTTCATGGAAAGAGTTACAATAAAACCGATTTTTTGGTGCCTGAAATATCTAAGTGAAGGCCCGATGAATCTTCAACTCGGCTGCCAGACATATCTAAACGCCAGCCTGGTGGAGCGCGGCTGATAGAAAAAATATTTCCTGAGATTTGTGAAATCGTACGGATGGGACAACGGTTCGCACACTGCAGGGAGAAGACGGAGGAAGGAGCAATGTATCTTCTATATTTTTTACTGTGGATCATCTTTAATGGTAATTTTACATTAGAAATCTGCATTTTTGGAATCATAATTGCAGGAGTAATTTTTGCGTTTACATGTAAATTTATGGATTATAGTGTAGAGAAAGAGAAGCACAATCTCAAGAAGGCTTTTCAATTTTTGAAATACATTTGTATTCTTGTGATCGAAATCGTAAAAGCCAATTTCGCGGTCATTCATATGATCCTGTCTGAGAGGGAAGAGATTGAGCCTACGCTTGTGAGTTTTGAGTCTGATATGAAGACACCTGCAGGGCAGGCATTTCTCGCAAATGCGATCACCCTGACCCCGGGAACGATCACCGTACTTTTGCAGGATTCCCAGTATGTGGTCCACTGCCTGGATGAGAGTCTTGCAGAGGGGATGGCTGACTCCGTGTTTGTGAAAAAGATTAAAGAATTAGAAGAGGATTAGGAGGAGAAAACATGGGAAGAGGAATTCCGAGACTGGAAATGCTGTATCATGGAGTGTTTGTGGCGGCGCTGATTTTTCTGGCAGTCATGGTGGTGCTCTGCCTGATCCGGGCGATCATCGGGCCGAGGATCGCGGACCGCATTGTATCCGTCAATATGATGGGCACGATGGTTATGGTGATCATCGCGATCCTGGCGCTGATGCTGGAGGAAGGCTACCTGGTGGATATCTGCCTGATCTATGCCATGATCAGCTTTCTGGCAGTCATCGTGCTGACCAAGGTGTATATGGGGGTTTATGTGGAGAAGAAAGAAGAGGAGGAGAAAAAGCATGGCAGTCATTGAGTGGATTCGTTTTCTGGCAGGTGCTTTTTTACTGCTTTGCGGTCTGATTATATTTGCCATCGAGATGGTGGGAGTGTTCCGCTTTAAATATGTATTGAACCGGATGCATGCGGCAGCTATGGGGGATACGCTCGGAATCGGTTTTTCACTTGTGGGACTGATTATCATGAGCGGGTTTAACTTTACTTCTCTGAAACTGTTTTTGGTAGTCGTGTTTCTGTGGTTTTCGTCACCGGTATCCTCTCATTTGATATCGAGACTGGAAGTGACTACGGATGAAGAGAGGGAGAAGCATTATAGGATGGTAATGCTCGACGATCTTGAGGAAGAATTGAAAGAGAAGAAACAAAAAGAGGAACAGTTTAAGGAGAAAGAAGAAGCGAAAGAAGAATTAAAAGAGGAAGAATGTAAAGTGGAGGAGGCGTAAACGATGCAGTTATTTACTTGTATTTTACTTGGATTTCTGGTAGTCTGTGCCGTATCGGTGAGCCTTTCCAAGAATCTGTTGAATTCAATTTTGATATTTATGTCATACAGCCTTATCATGTCTATCATCTGGATTCTTCTGGAATCACCGGACCTGGCGATCACGGAGGCTGCGGTAGGAGCCGGAGTCACCTCCGTTTTGTTTTTTGTGACCCTTAAGAAAATTCATGCAATCATGAAGGATAAGGAAGAAGAGGAGGGGGAGAGCCATGAGTAAGAAACTATCGGAAGAGCAGTACCGAAAGACGAGATCCTTCCAACTGAAGCAGTGGCTTGACGGAACGAAAGATCCTTTCCTTGACACGGTGGAGATGAAGCCGCAGGAGGAATTCCGGGAGGATAGGACGGTTATTCGCGAGCGCAGTGAGGAGAAAAAACGACTGCTTGAGAAGGTCTATGATCTGGAACACAATGCGGAAATGCGGATATTCCAGAGAATTTACCGGATCTTCAGCGTGATCTTTTGTGTGAGCCTGGTTCTGATGCTGCTAATCGCGGTGTCGAATCTTCCTACGGTCGGAGCTTTCGAGAGGCCGGTAAACAATGAGGTTGCGAAGCGCTATATTGAGGACGGACTGGATGAGACGGGGGCTGTCAATATTGTAACCGGTATGATTCTGGATTATAGAGCGTTCGACACGCTGGGAGAGTCCCATGTGCTGTTTATCGCGACCTGTACGGTTTTGATCTTGCTTAGAATTGACAAGAAGAACAGCAAAGATTATATGGAGGCGAATGACCGGACGCACGAACCGAAGAATGATATCATTTTGCAGACGGTTGCAAGAATTCTGGTTCCGCCGATTTTTATTTTTGGAATCTATGTGATTTTGTGTGGCCATCTGGGGCCTGGAGGAGGATTCTCTGGCGGCGCCGTGATCGGTGCGGGATTGATTCTGTATCTGAATGCCTTTGGATTTGCGAAGACAGAGCGGTTCTTTACCGAGAAAATCTATAAACGAATGAGCTTCTGCGCGCTGGCATGCTATGCGTTGGCGAAGAGCTATTCCTTCTATACCGGTGCCAACCATATCGAGAGCATCATTCCTCTGGGTACGCCGGGGGCGATCTTAAGCAGCGGATTGATTCTGATCCTTAATATCTGTGTCGGCGTGGTGGTGGCCGGAACGATGTATACATTTTATGCTATTTTCAGAAAGGGAGGATACTAAGATGAATCTTGCAAACCTGCTGAATAATTACGAAGAGGCTGTGGCCATGATTCTTTTTGGTATCGGGTTCTCGAATCTTCTCCTGCAAAAGAATCTGATCAAGAAGATTATAGGACTGAATATTATGGACACAGCAACTTATTTGTTTCTTGCATTGAAGGGATATATTGCCGGCCGGAAAGCCCCTATTGTGGTGGATGGCGTGCGAAGTGTCGAGGCTTATATCAACCCGATTCCCAGCGGTCTGGTACTGACCGGCATTGTGGTATCTGTATCGGTTACGGCGCTGATGCTGTCTCTTACGATTCGTTTATATAGAAGATATCATACGCTGGATCTGGATGAGATTACCACCCGGCTTAAGAAGGAGGGACTGTAAATGGATTTTGTACAGAACTTTCCTTTTATCTCCATTATCTTGTCTTTGTTCTCCGGACCGCTTTCTTCGGTACTTAGCGGGAAGAAGGCGAAGATGGTCAATGTGGCTGTGATATCCATAATCGGAGTGATGTCTGCGGCTGTTTTGGCCTATGTGCTTGGAAGCGGCCAGGAATATGTCTATACGATGGGACATTTCCCGGCTCCCTGGGGCAACGAGATCCGGGTGGGCTGCCTGGAAGCGTTTATGGCGTTGTTTTTCTGCGTGATCATGCTGCTCAGTATGATTGGCGGGCAGAAGGAGAGGGAGGCAGAGATTGAAAAGACCAAACAGAATCTGTATTATATTATGGTAAACCTTCTGCTCAGTTCTCTGCTGGCGCTGATTTATACCAACGATTTATTTACGGCGTATGTATTTGTGGAGATTAATACGATTTCTGCCTGCGGTCTGATCATGATCAAGCAGAACGGACGTACGATTGAAGCGGCAACCCGGTATATGATCATGAGCCTTCTGGGATCCGGTCTTTTGCTTTTGGGGATCTGTTTCCTGTATGATCTGACCGGTCATTTGCTGATGAGTAATATTCAGGAGGCGGTACGGGTTCTCCATGATACAGGTGCTTATCATATTCCACTGATGGTCTCACTGGGACTTATGTCAGTCGGGCTTGCCATTAAGAGTGCGCTGTATCCTTTCCATGCGTGGCTGCCGGATGCCTATGGCTATTCCACATTGTCTTCTGCGGCAATTCTGTCATCCCTGGTATCTAAAGGCTACATTTTTCTGCTGATCAAGATTTTCTTCCGGGTGATCGGATTTGATATTGTAAGGGACAGTAAGGTTATCAATGTATTGTTCGTATTTGGCGTGGCTGGTATGATCATGGGTTCGGTGAGCGCAATCAAGGAAAATAACATCCGGCGGATGATCGCATACTCTTCTGTGGCGCAGATCGGGTATATCTATATGGGATTCGGGCTTGGAACCACGGCGGGAGTCATCGCCAGCATCTATCATGTGATATCTCACGCGGCGACCAAATCTCTTCTGTTTGTGGCGGCATCCGGAATTACCGATGCATCGGCGGGCAGCACCGGATTCTTCGATCTGACCGGTGCCGGGTACCGGAATAAGCTGGCAGGGGTGGCATTTACCGTTGGTTCCCTTTCGATGGTGGGATTTCCCATGTTTTCCGGGTTTATCTCCAAGCTGCTTTTCGCGCAGGCTGCGGTGGGAAGTACACATAAGATGCTGCCGACTCTGATCGCACTTGCCATCAGTACGGTGCTCAACGCGGTGTACTTTATTAAGACGGTGATCCGCCTCTATACGCCGCTTAAGTATGTGCCTACAGAGAATATGACTCATAAGACGGATGAGCTTTTCACGGTTACGATGGAACAGCAGCCATTTAAATCTGTGGCACTGATATGTTTTATTCTGTTGAATCTGGCTCTGGGATTAAGCTCGGAACCGTTAATCAGACTGATTCAAAATGGACTTGGGATGTTTGCATAGGAGGAAGGTTTCATGAATGGATGGATAATATTGCCGATGCTTTTACCGGCAGCGGCAGGGATCATGCTTCTGGTGTCTTCGTTCCTGGAGCATCTGAGAATGACGAAGAGAATTAAGGAAAATACGCCCGTGATCGTAGATGAAGGTGAAAAGAAGAATCTGCATTATCTGGTGGGAATAGTTCTGGCGATCACTGCAGTGCTTGTCGTCTGGACGGCCTGGAGCGGGGAGAGACAGCTGGTTCTGTTCTACTTGATGAAAGAGATCCCTGTTTATTTTCATGTGGACGCGGTGGGAAGACTGTTCGTGACGATAGTGAGTATCGTCTGGGTGGCAGCTGGTTTTTATTCTTTTGAATATATGAAGCACGAGGGAGAAGAAAAACGGTTTTTCGGGTTTTATCTTTTGATTTATTCCGTGCTGATCGCCCAGGATTTCTCAGGGAACCTCGTGACTATGTACTTGTTTTATGAGCTCCTTACACTGGTATCTATGCCTTTGGTTTTGCACAATGGTTCGCGGGAAGCGATCATGGCAGGACTGAAGTACTTGTTTTACTCTATGTGCGGAGCTTATATGGGGCTGTTCGGTATTTTCTTTTTATACCGGTATTGCAGCACACTTACGTTTCTGCCGGGAGGGAGCCTAAATCCTTATCTGGCAGAGGGGAATCGGGGAATTTTGCTTACGGCAGTGTTCGTGATGTTGATCGGATTCGGAGCGAAGGCGGGAATGTTTCCGCTTCATGCCTGGCTGCCTGCGGCTCATCCGGTGGCACCGTCCCCGGCTTCTGCCGTTTTGTCCGGTGTGATCGTGAAAGCCGGAGTGCTGGCAATCCTTCGGTCTGTCTATTATGTGGTAGGGGTGGATTTTTTGCGCGGCACCTGGGTGCAGACTGCGTGGATGACGCTTACCCTTTTGACGGTATTTATGGGTTCCCTTCTGGCCTACCGGGAGCCGGTGATGAAGAAGCGGCTGGCTTATTCTACGGTGAGCCAGGTATCCTACATCTTGTTTGGCCTGTCACTTATGACGCCGGATGCCATGACAGGAGCCCTTCTTCACACGGTGTTTCATGCATTTATCAAATGCTGTCTGTTCCTTACGGCAGGTGTATTTCTGGTGCAGTGCCGGAAACGGCGTGCTGATGAGCTTGTGGGAATTGGAAAACAGATGCCGGTGCTTTTGTGGTGCTATACCTTTGCATCCCTTGCACTCATCGGGATTCCGCCGGCAAGCGGATTTGTAAGCAAATGGTATCTTGCCAAGGGTGCGCTTGAGGCCGGTGTGGGCATATTTGGATGGTTTGGTCCTGCGGTTTTGCTTGTGAGTGCGCTTCTGACAGCGGGATATCTACTCCCCATTACAATGAAAGGGTTCTTCCCGGGAGAGGAAGCTGTGGTTAGTGAAGAGAAGAAGGAGCCGCCTAAGGGAATGTTAATTCCGATTCTTGTGCTGGCGGTGCTTGCAGTGGTGCTGGGTATCATGCCGGGCGGACTTTTGCGATATGCGGGGCAGATTGCTTCCGCTTGTATGTAGGAAGGGGGAGAAGAGATGAATGCAATGATTATGATGATTGTGGTACTTCTACCCATGCTCTCAGGCGTGCTGATTCCACTGCTCCCGTTTAAAAACAGGCGGCAGATGCTGATTTATATTGAAGCGATGGTGATACTGAATTCGGTGCTGGTTTTTGGTATGCTGATGAACCGTCCGGAGGAAGCATTTACCTTGTTTCGGTTTACCGGAAATTTAAGTGTCAGCTTCCGGCTGGACGGCCTGGGCAGCGTGTTTGCTGGAATGGTTTCCGCGCTATGGCCTCTGGCGACGCTGTATGCTTTTGAATATATGAAACATGAGGGACATGAGAAATACTTCTTTATGTTCTATACCATTACCTTTGGTGTAACCCTGGGAATTGCGCTTTCGGAAGACATCCTGACCATGTATTTCTTTTTTGAAATGTTAAGTCTTGTGACGCTGCCTTTGATTATGCATACATTGAGCCGTGAGGCGATTCTGGCTAGTCGGACCTATTTCTACTATATGATAGGCGGTGCGGCGTTTGCATTTATCGGAATGATATTTATTCTGACCTACGGAACGACACTGGATTTTGTGCCGGGCGGTGTACTGGATCTGGCGAAGATCGGAGACAAAACGGATGTGATTCTGCTGGTGTATGTGCTTTGCTTCTGCGGATTCAGTGTGAAGACCGCCATGTGGCCGTTTTCCTCCTGGCTTCCCAAGGCAGGCGTGGCCCCGACTCCGGTTACGGCTCTTCTGCATGCGGTGGCGGTGGTAAAAACCGGAGCATTCACCGTGATGCGGGTGACGTATTACAGCTTCGGAACCGATATCTTGCGGGGAACCTGGGCACAGTACACTGTGATGATATTGGTGATCATCACGATAGTGTACGGATGCAGCCGTGCACTGAAGGAGACCCACTTTAAGCGAAGGCTGGCGTGGTCTACGGTAAGTAATCTGTCTTATATCTTGTTTGGCGTGGTAATCATGACTCCCATGGGGCTTAAAGGAGCTCTTGGCCACATGCTGTTCCATGCAGTAATGAAGATATGTTCCTTCTTCTGCGCCGGAGCGATCATGTACAAGGCCGGGAAGCATTATATCTACGAGCTTGATGGTCTGGGAAGACGGATGCCGAAGGTGTTTATCATTTTTACGATTTCCGGGATGGCACTTATGGGCGTGCCGGGGTTGTGCGGGTTTATCAGCAAATGGAATCTGGCGGCAGCGGCGGTGGAAAGCCAAAATCTACTGGCATATGTGGGGGTGGCAGCCCTTCTGATTTCAGCCCTTTTGACTGCGATTTATATGCTGACTATTTCTGTGCGGGCCTTTTTCCCGGGAAAGGACTTTGATTACAGTACCCTGCGGGGGATCGAAGACCCGAACTGGATGATGATGCTTTCGCTTATCGTGTTTGCGGCTGCGATGTTCGTATTTGGCCTGCATTCAGGTCCGGTGTTTACGATGCTGGATGAGGTTGTGGCGGTTTTGAAATAGGAGAGGAGGACGAATATGAAATTGAGTATGATATTGGCAGTGCTGGTATTTTATCCGTTTATCGGCGGTCTCCTCGTCTGCATTGCCGGGAAAAAGGATGAAAAGATACGGGATTATCTGGCTGATTTTGTGGCGGTCAGTGAGTTTTTGCTGATGCTTGTGTTTGCGGTCTTGGCGCCAAGCGGTATAGGGGGCGCGAACGGGACGGCAGGCGGAGCGTACATGTCACTTAAGATTCCGGGAGTCTGCGGATTTGGGATGGAATTTACTCTGGATGGATTCCGGGTGATCTACGGTCTGATCGCAGGCCTTATGTGGATGATGACGACGATTTTGTCCAGGGAGTATTTTACACATCACAAGAATAGGGATCGTTTTTATTTGTTCTTGCTCTGGACGCTGGGAGCGGTGATGGGAGTATTCTTGTCAGCGGATTTGTTTACGACGTTTATTTTCTTTGAACTGATGTCCTTTACCTCCTATGTGTGGGTGGCACAGGAGGAGAATGCACCGTCGCTTCAGGCGGCGGAGACGTACCTTGCGGTTGCAGTCATCGGAGGCCTGGTGATGCTGATGGGTCTGTTCCTTCTGGATCATGAGCTGGGAACGCTTGCGATGGCAGAGCTTTTGGAAGCGTCTGCTAAGTGTGAGAACAAACAAATCCTGTATGTGGCGGGCACATGTCTGCTGGTGGGATTTGGAGCCAAGGCGGGAGCATTTCCGCTTCATATCTGGCTGCCAAAAGCCCATCCGGTTGCTCCGGCACCGGCATCTGCACTGCTCTCCGGTATTCTCACAAAGACGGGAATTTTCGGGATACTGGTGATCTCGGGCAGTATTTTTCAATATGACGGCATATGGGGACGGCTGATCCTGGGAATCGGTGTGCTCACGATGTTTGGCGGGGCACTGCTTGCGGTATTTTCTGTGGATCTGAAACGCACTCTGGCATGTTCTTCCATGTCCCAGATCGGATTTATCCTGGTTGGACTGGGGATGCAGGGAATGCTGGGGGCAAAGCTGGGCGCGGGCGCAGGCGCAGGCGAAGCAGCCCGGCGGCTTAGTGAGGGATATGAGATGGCCGTGCATGGAAGCATGCTCCACATGGTAAACCATTCCCTGATTAAGTTGGTACTTTTTATGGCGGCCGGCGTGATTTTTATGAACACTCATGCGTTAGATCTGAATCGAATCCGGGGATTTGGAAGAAAGAAGCCGCTCTTAAAAGGAGTGTTCCTGGTTGGAGCACTGGCGATCGCGGGAATTCCCCTTTTTGGAGGCTATATCAGTAAAACATTGATTCATGAGAGCATTGTGGAATATGGCGGCGGCTGGGTGATTCATGCGATTGAGTGGATCTTCCTGCTCTCGGGAGGACTTACACTGGCTTATATGACAAAGCTTTTTATGGCTGTTTTCGTGGAGGAAAACGAAGACAAAGCATTGCAGGAGGCGTATGACCAGAGAACCGCTTATATGAATAAGGAAAGCACATTTGCCCTGGTGGGAAGTGCGGCAGTTCTTCTGGTGTGGGGACTCTTCCCGCATGGAATCATGGACCGGGCAGCGAAGCTTGGGCAAGGGATCTTTGGCCTGAATGAAAGCGGGCAGGCAGTGGCGTATTTCAGTCTTCAGAATCTTTCAGGCGCTCTGATTTCGATTGTAATCGGCGCGGCCGTGTATCTGGGAATGATTCGCCCGCTTCTTATGAAAAAAAGCGAAGACGGCGTGTGCAGATATGTGGACAGATGGCCGGCGTGGCTGGATCTGGAGAACCTTTTGTACCGTCCGGTGCTTCTTAAGTTTCTGCCCCTGGTATTTGGGATTGTGTGCAGGATAGCAGACAGTCTTGTGGACGGACTTGTGGTACTTCTCAGAAAAAGTATTTACCGTGACAGCCCCCTGCCCCATGAGAGGACAGAAGGCAATGTGGTTACGGAAACTCTGGGAAATGTACTGAACTTCCTTCAGAAGATCAGAAATCTTACCTGGGGGCGGAAAAATCCATCCCACAAAGATTATGTGCATATTACGGCCATGCATAATGAGGCTGTGAAAGAAAGCAATATGATTATTCAAAGGAGCCTTTCCTTTGGACTTTTGCTGTTTTGCATCGGCCTTTGTCTTACCTTGATTTATATTATATGGTGGTAAAAGCAAGCGATCATTCATTTGCCTCAAGTAATAGAAAATAGAATAATTTTCGAGGCAGGTATGATAATAAAAACCCCGGCTTAGCACTGTGGAAGTGAGAGCTGGGGTCATTTGTTCTCAAATATGTCTGAGTGAAGCTCCAGTGGACCTTTATCTCAGTTTCTCTATTAAGGTCAGCGCATTCGTGTACGAACACTTCTGATTATTCCAATGAATCGATAATCTCTGACGCTTCCAATGCCCGCCGGATGATATAGACCGTCTCAGGCCGGATATCTGCCGCGTCCGGAACAGGATAAGGGATATTGTCAAGAAAAGCGATGGAAAGCATATAAACATAATATTCATCGGTCACCTGCTCTTCCGCCAGGGCATCTCCGATTACCCGCATTTCTCCGGTATTTTGCTCTTTGCCAAGGCTCATGGCACTCAAGGTCTCCAGCATGATAAAAAAATGCTCGTCATCCCAGGCAGACAGATACATGCATTTACACAGCCCTTTCGTGAAAAACGGCTGTTCGGCATAACAGTCCATCAATTCTTTAAAACGAGTCCGGTGCTCCGAACTCTCAAATAGTTTTGATTCGCTAAGCGCCGTAAGGCAATGATTCTTCCAACTCATACAATTCCACCCCCGTTAATTTGCATGTTGCTGTTTCATATAGATAACGTATACTGTTAAGCGCGCCTTAGCGGCTCCAGTATGATCACTTTGGACTGATAATCCGTGATTCCCTTTCCCATATTCGGGTGTTTGTCCGAGTAGAAATGATCTGCCGTAAATATGGTAATGAGGATCAGACAGCAAATAATAAGCGCTTTTTTCGGTATCCGCCGAATCAGATTGTCAAGAAGCGGTGCCAGCACATAGACGATCATCATTCCGCCAAGTCCGAAAGTCAGGAGGCCCTCCGCACAGATTCTTCCGTTCAGATTCAGAAAATATCCGGTATAGTCCCACCATTTCATCCCGTTATATGTCTGCTCTAATTGCCAGGAAATAAAATATTCAATACTGCCGCACAGCACGACAGCTGCAAAAAATTCTAACGCAGGTTTTTTTCGCAATTTGTTGAGAAGAAGAAGGATCAATACACTCCCTGTACCGTAAATCGGAAGCCATGGCCCATGCATTACCCCTCGGTTTACAAACTCACCATCTGAAATCAAATGCAGGCTTACTTCCCAAAGCCAGCCGACAAAGCTCATAATGAAGAACAGCATGACCATCGACCAGAGAGAATAATATCGAATGTAATGCAAATCGCCGATCCAGGTTCGTTTCGCTTTTTCCGTAATTGGAGATAATCTGGTTGGATAAGTCAGTCCGCTTCGTGCCTCATTGTCATGCGCAAGTCTGACTTTCTCTGCCTCAGTTTTTTCATATTGCTGTTCGTCTTTGCTGTTCCAGAATACCAGGCCAAAAATATCTGCGATGATTCTGCGGATACCGGTCAGTTTGTCAGTGACCTGAACGGTCCGGGTTTCTGCGTTCGCCGCATCGGCGTATACTTTCGCAAGGACAGCGTTTTCTGGTTTGATATACAGATAATCATCACACAGTAACTCGCTGTGTTCTATCTGATTCTTCTTCCCGAGTTCTCTTAAATTTACATAAAACTCACCCATCACGGCAAATTTATATGGATTCGCATAGAACAGATCAGTAAGTCCCATCGTCAGCATTCCCAATATACTCCAACCTATAAAGGACAGCTCCAAAACAAAACATTCCCACTTATGTCCCTTCATAAGCTTTCTTGAGAGAGTGACTGCCTGATTTGCGCTGATATCCGGGTTCTCAGCTACAATGTACGGAACCAGAATATAGGAGTAGCGTTTGATTATACCGCCGATAATCGTCAGCTGCCACAAGGTTTCATATACGGACCGGACAAACAGGGTCACGGATGCTTTGCCCCATTTGCGTACTTTCAATAGAAACAGAGTCCTCTGTACGCCGACTTTATCATAGCAGCGGCCTTCCAGATACATTCTTCTGAATATCACCTGATAGGTATTCATCACAAAAAGGCGGACAAATAATACGATCAGAAGGCTGAGGAAAATCAAAATCGCTACGGCGGCTTCTTCGGAGCCGATTATCGATTTGATTCCGACTATTAAGGATACGATAAAGCTTCCGGAGGTGATCCCGTTAACAAGCATAGCAAACACACCTCTGCTTCTCCCGAGTATGGCCCCTTTTGCCTCTTTTTTCTGGTTACTCTCCTGAAGATCCGTTTCCTGATTCCCTTCGCTGCTACCGTCTGCAGTTTTAGAAACGCCGTTTAGAACGATATCCAGAAATTCCTGAGTGATTCCGGAGGTTCCTGTCACGGTAATGCTGGTTGTCTCTTCTTCGCGTTCCTGCACGACTGCTTTTACTCCGGTCAAAGATGAGGTACACTCTGTCCCCAATATTGCCGCGATCAGACAAAGCATAACCAGCAGTCCATAATGTTTTTTTAGTGCTGTTTTAGCAGTTCTCTTTAGTTCTTTTCTTTTTTTTATGCCCCACCTCTTCATAATTTTTTGTTTAATTACACATTTTGAAACGTGTTTATTGAATAAAGGATACCACAGCAGCGCGGAAGGTACAAGAAAGATGAATCAAAAGAACATGGAAATTTTGGATGTACTTTTGTCGGCTTTTTTAGGGGCGCGCGTGAAGAAGATAAATATTTGAAAATATTCTTAACAGCCTATTGACTAATCCGTATCGCAGCGTTATTATAAACATATGAACAGTTGCTCATATGTTCAAAAACAAAAATTAATTCATTGGATCAGGAGGACATTCAGATGAAGAAAAAATTTAAAATGGTAGATTTAGACTGTGCAAACTGCGCTGCAAAGATGGAGAATGCGATTAAAAAAATCGACGGCGTAACCGATGCAAACGTAAGCTTTATGGCACAGAAACTGACGATCGAGGCGGATGATGCAAGATTTGACGAGATTATGCAGGAAGTCGTAAAGGTTTGTAAAAAAGTAGAGCCGGAGTGTGAAATCCAGCTGTAGTTCCGGGAAACATTTGCCGGATGCGGGCAATATGATAAAAAGTTTATGACAGGTATTTGAGAGGTGCAAGATGACAAAAAAACAGAAAAACATGCTTTATCGTATCATAATAACAGCAATTATTTACATTCCACTTTTTGTGATGGAGCATATGGGAAAACTGGAATTTCAGACAGCGATCCCGGTGAATTTCCTTCTGTTTATGATTCCGTACATCATTGTGGGATGGGATATCGTATACCGGGCAGTAAGAAATATCAGCCACGGCCAGGTGTTCGATGAAAATTTTCTGATGTGTATCGCTACATTTGGCGCATTGGGAGTAGGGGAATATTCCGAAGCAGTAGCAGTGATGCTGTTCTACCAGATCGGTGAGCTGTTCCAGGGCTATGCGGTAGGAAAGTCTCGTCAGTCCATCAGCGAGATGATGGACATCTGCCCGGAATATGCCAACATTGAGGAAGACGGACAGTTAAAGCAAGTAGACCCGGATAACGTCAGCGTAGGAGATATTATCGTGATCAAGGCCGGAGAGAGGATACCGCTGGACGGCGTGGTGGTATCCGGAACTTCCTTCGTCGACACGTCAGCCCTGACGGGAGAATCCGTGCCGCGCAAGGTGGGGGAAGGCTCAGAGATCATCAGCGGGTGCGTCAACGGAAGCGGGCTTCTAAGGGTAAAAACCACCAAAGAATTTGACGATTCCACGGTGGCGAAGATTCTGGAACTGGTGGAGAACGCAAGCAGCAAAAAGGCGAAGGTTGAGAATTTTATCACGAAATTTGCCAAATACTATACACCTTTTGTAGTGTGTGCGGCAGTGGTACTTGCGGCTCTTCCTCCACTTGTGCTGGGTCAGCCTTTTGGGGAATGGCTGAAGAGAGCCTGCATTTTCCTTGTCATTTCCTGCCCGTGTGCGCTTGTGATCTCGGTGCCGCTGGGATTCTTTGGGGGAATCGGTGCGGCTTCCAGGCTGGGAGTTCTGGTAAAAGGAAGCAATTATCTGGAAGTTCTGTCGGAGATGAAGACCATTGTGTTTGACAAGACAGGTACACTCACAAAGGGCGAATTCGTGGTTTCAAAAATTCTTCCATGTGAAAATGTCAGCGAAGCAGAGCTTCTGGAGCTGGCCGCCCTTGCGGAGGGCTATTCCGATCATCCGGTAGCGGGAGCGTTAAAGGCAGCCTACATGGAAAGCAGGGCTGAAGTTGTAAACGGAACGGGAGAAAATGGTCTAACATGTGTAGATACAGATCGAGCGGCAGAAGGAAAGGCAGCACTGGAGCTGTCTATGGAACGTGTTGCGGATACCAGGGAAATTCCGGGACATGGGATCGAGGCGGTGATCGACGGGAAAATTGTCTGTGCCGGTAATGCCAAACTGATGGAGAAAGAGGGAATCTGGTACGAGACGAATCCGGAACCGGGAACCGTAGTGTATCTTGCAAAGGAAGGGCTTTACCTGGGTTCCATCGTGATAGCGGATACCGTAAAGCCGGAGGCGAAGCGCGCGATTTCCCAGCTGAAGCAAAGCGGTGTATCCCAAACTGTCATGCTCACTGGTGACCGGAAGGAAGTCGGAGAGGCTGTAGCGGCCCAGCTTCACATCGACCAGGTTTACACGGATCTGCTCCCGGGAGATAAGGTGGAAAAGGTGGAAAATTTGCTCGGGCAGCTTGGCGAGAAAGAACGCCTGGGATTTGTAGGAGATGGAATCAATGATGCTCCGGTGCTGGGCCGTGCCGATATCGGAATCGCTATGGGAAGTATGGGGTCTGACGCGGCGATCGAGGCAGCGGATATCGTGTTGATGGATGATGATATCATGAAGATATCTGCAGTGATGCGCATCGCAAGGAAAACGCTGCAGATCGTGAAGCAGAATATTGTTTTTGCTCTGCTTGTCAAAGCGGCAGTGCTGATTCTCGGAGCACTCGGAATGGCAAATATGTGGGAAGCGGTATTCGCAGATGTCGGTGTGTCAGTCATCGCAATCCTCAATTCCATGCGTACACTGAAGGTGAAATAGAGCAGCCGGGAAAGCAGAAGAGAATGGTCATATGCCTGTAAAAAGGTAGATGGCCATTTTTTATGTTGTCAAACATACCTGAGTTGATTATATCTAATTGCCGGACTCATAGAAGGAAAGTGCCTTTTTTACTGGGAAGTCCTTGATTTTCTCCGTGTAAACAGTTAGAATATACTCCATTCGAGAAAGGAAGGATACTATGGATTTATTAATGGATATCATTTTTGACGCAGCTCTTGATACTGCAAAGCTGATTCCCTTTTTGTTTTTAACCTATCTTGCGATGGAATATCTGGAAAATAAAGCAGGTGAGAAGACGGTGGAGGTTCTGCTCGGAGCGGGGAAAAAGGGTCCCGTCATCGGCGGAATCCTTGGAGCAGTTCCGCAATGCGGGTTCTCTGCCGCGGCGGCGAATCTCTATTCCGGCGGAGTGATCACGGTGGGAACGATGCTGGCTGTGTTCTTGTCCACGTCGGATGAAATGCTCCCGATTCTGGTATCGGAACGCACGAAGATATCTACGATTCTGCTGATCCTGGCAGGTAAGATTATAACAGGAGTGATTGCAGGGATCCTGGTGGACATTGCAGTTCGTATACGGCATAAAGGAAAACAAAGGGGCCTGTGCATCCATGAAATCTGCGAGAGAGATCACTGCCACTGTGAGGAAGGCAGCATTCTGAAATCAGCGCTCACGCACTCTCTTCAGATTGTGATATTCATTTTTCTGATCACACTGATGATCAATGCGGCAGTGGAATGGATTGGGATGGAGCGGATTGTCCGGACGATCTCAAACTACCCGGTAGTCAGTATCTTTTTGACGGCTCTTGTGGGCTTGATCCCGAATTGTGCCGCGTCTGTCACGATAACGACCTTCTACCTGGAAGGAATCTTATCAGCCGGGAGTATGTTCGCGGGATTATTGTCCTGCGCCGGCATCGGGCTTTTGGTGCTGTTCCGGACGCACAGAAACTGGAAGGTAAATCTCCGGATCACGGGATGCCTGTATGGAATCAGTGTTGCCGTAGGGATCCTGGTGGAGCTCATTTTATAGACGGAAAAGACGATAATAACTTGTCAGATCAAGAAGGATTGGGTAAAATGGGGTAAGGATCATAAATACAAGGAGGATAAAATATGTCAGCTAAAGGATTTTTTGGAGAGTTTAAAGAGTTTATCAGCAGGGGAAATGTAATGGATATGGCAGTCGGCGTTATTATCGGGGGCGCGTTCTCAACCATCGTCACCTCTCTTACCGAAGACATCATCTCTCCGGTTCTTGGAATTTTTGGCGGAATGAATTTTGACAAACTTTCTGTAAATATTTTAGGAGAGGTAACATTAAATTACGGTAAATTCATCACAGCGGTAGTGAATTTCCTGATTATGGCATTGATTATTTTTATTATGATGAAAGCCATCAACACTATGAATCAGGCGGCGGTTAAGCTGGCGCATAAACAGCAGGAAGAAGAAGCTCCGACGACGAAAGTCTGCCCTTACTGCAAATCCGTGATTCCGATCGATGCGGTAAAATGCGCACATTGTACATCTGAGCTTATGGAGTAAAAATAGAAGATCGTTGTCTTTTGTTCTTATCGCAGACGACGGAAGGGCTGTCATAGGAATTTAGTTTGTTTTTGTTGACAGTTCCGGCATTCTGCTATACTATTTAAGAGAAAAAAATATGGAGAATTTTTGTGCAAAGGCTATATCTGCACAGATTTTCCGTGATTTTTGCGGATACGCAAAAATGATGCAGAGAGGAATATCATTATGGAAAATATTATTTTAACAGGTGACAGACCAACGGGCCGTCTTCATGTGGGCCATTATGTAGGCTCCTTAAGACGAAGAGTGGAATTACAGAATTCCGGCGAGTATGACAAGATCTTTATTATGATCGCTGATGCGCAGGCGCTCACGGATAATGCAGATAATCCGGAGAAGGTGCGTCAGAATATTATCGAAGTGGCGCTGGATTACCTGGCCTGCGGACTTGATCCTGAGAAGTCAACTTTATTTATCCAGTCCCAGGTGCCGGAACTGACCGAATTATCATTTTATTATATGAACCTGGTTACCGTATCCCGCCTTCAGAGGAATCCGACGGTGAAGTCTGAGATTCAGATGCGGAATTTTGAGGCGAGTATCCCGGTGGGATTTTTCACTTATCCGATCAGTCAGGCTTCTGATATTACAGCATTTAAAGCGACGACCGTACCGGTAGGGGAGGATCAGCTTCCTATGATCGAGCAGTGCCGTGAGATCGTCCATAAGTTTAACAGTGTCTACGGTGAGACTCTGGTGATGCCGAGAGCGCTGATCCCGGAGAATGAAAGCTGCTGCCGTCTCCCGGGAATCGACGGAAAAGCTAAGATGAGCAAATCCCTTGGAAACTGTATTTACCTTGCGGATACCGAAGAGGAAGTGCAGAAGAAGATTATGAGCATGTTCACCGATCCAAATCACCTGAAGGTCTCCGATCCGGGAGAAGTAGATGGTAATCCGGTATTCATCTATCTGGATGCATTCTGCCGTGATGAACATTTTGCAAAATATTTGCCGGATTACAAGAATCTGGATGAGCTGAAAGCGCACTACCGCAGAGGCGGCCTGGGAGATGTGAAGGTAAAACGTTTCTTGAATGCCGTAGTGCAGGAAGAGCTTGCCCCGATCCGTGCCAGAAGAAAAGAACTGGAAAAAAGAATTCCTGAAATCTATGAGATATTGCGGAAGGGAAGCATGGAAGCCGAGCGGGTTGCGGCCGAGACATTAAGAGAAGTAAAAGAAGCCATGAAGATTAATTATTTTGATGACATGGATCTGATCAATGAACAGGCGAAGAAGTACGGTGAAGAAAAACAGGTATAGTTCCCACGGTATGGGGATAATTTTGTGTTTTGCCGTCTTTGGGATAGTAGGCTTCGGCAGGGCGTGTAAAAGAAAAGGAGATAGAGATTATGGGAAAATATTTTGGGACAGATGGTTTCCGCGGTGAGGCTAATGTAGTGCTTACTGTAGAACATGCATTTAAAGTGGGACGTTTCCTGGGCTGGTACTATGGGCAGGAACATAAAGCGAGAGTTGTAATTGGAAAAGATACCAGAAGAAGCAGTTACATGTTTGAGTATGCCTTAGCGGCAGGGCTTACCGCTTCCGGCGCGGAGGCGTATCTCCTTCATGTTACTACAACCCCGAGTGTATCTTATGTGACAAGAACGGAAGATTTTGACTGCGGGATTATGATCTCTGCCAGTCATAATCCATACTACGACAATGGTATTAAAGTCATCAATGGTAAAGGACATAAGCTGGAAGCAGAAGTAGAAGATAAAATCGAAGCGTATATCGATGGAGTGACCGATGAGATTCCTCTTGCACAGAAAGATAGCATCGGAAAGACTGTTGACTATGCAGCAGGAAGAAACCGTTACATTGGTCATCTGATTTCTCTTGCCACTCGTTCCTTTAAGGATATGCGGATTGGGCTTGACTGCTCTAACGGAAGTGCATTTGCCATCGCCAAGAGTGTATACGATGCACTGGGGGCAAAAACTTATGTGATCAATAATGAGCCGGACGGAACCAACATCAATACAAACTGTGGTTCTACCCACATCGAAGTATTACAGAACTTTGTAAAGGAAAATAACTTGGACGTAGGATTTGCCTACGACGGAGATGCAGACCGTTGTATCGCAGTGGATGAGAACGGAGAGGTAGTAGACGGAGATCTGATTCTCTACATTTGCGGTAAATATTTAAAGGATCATGGACAGTTAAACGATAATACAATCGTAACCACTGTAATGTCCAATATCGGTTTATACAAAGCCTGTGATAAAGTAGGCCTTCGTTACGAGAAAACCCGTGTCGGTGACAAATATGTCTATGAAAATATGATGACAAATGGCTATGTCCTCGGCGGAGAGCAGTCCGGTCACATTATTTTCAGCAAACATGCAAGAACAGGTGACGGTATCCTTACCTCACTTATGATCATGGAAGTGATCATGGAGACCAAGCTGAGCCTTAGCAAACTGGCTGAACCGGTAACGATTTACCCGCAGCTCCTTAAAAATGTGCGTGTATCCGACAAGAAGACAGCCCGCGAGAACCCGCAGGTAGTAAAGGCAGTGGATGAAGTGGCAGCCGCCCTTGGCGATGACGGCCGTATTCTGGTGCGCGAAAGCGGAACTGAGCCGGTGATCCGTGTCATGGTAGAAGCAACAACCGACGAACTCTGCGAAAAATATGTAAACCAGGTGATCGAGGTTATGAAAGCCGAAGGACTGGTAGTGGCGTAGACGGCTGCAAGATATGAAAAAATAATGATTTATAGTTGATGAAAAGACTTCCTAAAGCACGAATGCTTTGCGGAAGTCTTTTTTGCGGCTAAGTAGATACGTATGAAATGAGTGCGCTATAAACATACATAAGTAAAATCAGAATTCGCTATGGTATGGATGCGCGTGGCGGCGGAAAAGTGAAACATGTATAAGTGGAGGATAAGTAAGGGATGAATATCTCTATAAAAAATGATGAAATATGCACCTTGATTTCCTCCAAATGTGTATATTGATTAGAAACATATATTTATTACAGAGTACGGCGGCGAAAGGGGGAAAGTTATGGATGAAGGAAGCATACTGGCACGAATCAGAAAAAAAGAAGAAGCGGCACTGGAACAATTATTAGAAGAGTATGAAAACTATATTACAGGGATTGTCTCAAAAATTCTGCTGCCTTATATGTGCCGGGAAGATGTCCAGGAAGTGGTAAGTGATACATTTTACAAATTATGGATACACAGCGAAAATATAGACCTTCAGAAAGGCAGCCTGAAAACCTATCTGACAGCCATCGCAAGGAATACAGCCAGAAACAAATTCCGAAGTTACTCGAAAGACGTACCGCTTCGGGAACAGGACGTAGTAGAAGTTGATGAGCTTTTTGAGAGAATGGTACAAAAAGAGCGTTCCGCTGCGATCGGTCAGGCGCTTCAAAATCTGCAGCAAGAAGAAAAAGAGATTCTGATTCGCTATTATTTTCTCTATCAGGATACCAATGAAATCGCGAAGCTTATGGATATGCGGGTAAATACAGTGAAATCAAAGCTTCGCCGCGGGAGAAAAAAATTGGAAAAGCATTTACAAGAAAGGAGATCAGAGTTATGAAAATGAGTATGACAGACATATTTACAGATATTCCGATTGAATCTTTAGACGAAATCCTAACCCAAAAAGTTTCACAAGATCCTTCTTCAAACAACAGGCAGCCATCCCATATTTACCGCCGGTGGTATACTGCCGCCGCTCTGGCGATTGTGTGCTCTCTTGCGGGCTGTGCCGGCTATGCAGTTTTTACCTACCCGGAAGTATTCCAAAGATATTTTGAAGAAAATGAAGAGAAACTGTCAAAAGAACTGATACAGACAGAGCCAACCCAGGCAAAAAACGGAGATTACTGTATGAAAATGGAGGGGGTTCTATCCGATGAGGAAGTAAAGCGGATATTAATATCGGTCACCGCGCAAAATGATGATAGCTGGCTTTGCTTGGTCACAGGGGAAACCACTTTCCATTTGATTTCCGCAAAAACAGATTCCTCTTTGGCAGCCAGTGTTTCCATTGAAGATTGTACGGAAAAAGAAGCAAAAAAAGGAAGCTATACGAAATACTATTTATGCGAAACCAAAAGCAGTCTCACCGATTTTGTCGCAGTATTAGGTCACCGGGATAAAATATGGGGTGAAAATTCAATCGAAACCACAGAATACTATGAACAAAACGGCTGCCTTATTCTACCCGTAAAAGCTTCCCCACAATCCGAAAAAACCATTACGATCATACCAAAGGATACCCTATTTTTACAAAATATCCCTTTGGAAAAAATAGAAATCAAGCGCCTTAGCATCACCCTAAGCGGCACCGCAGCTCCCTTAAATGCTGCCCAGGAAAAAAACAAAAAGCAAAAACCCGAGATCGTAGCTCAAACCACCGAAGGCAAAACCATCTGCCTCCTGTACGACAACACAACACCCCTCACCCCCAAAGCAGCCCAGGCCGACGAATTCCACCGAATCAACTTGCTGGAAAGCAATCACAGCACCCCCATTTCCGCCTCCGGCGAATCTATCAAATACCAAGCCAGCTACCTATTCGTCCACGCCCTTGACATAGATCAGATCCAAAAAATATGGATCAACGGAACCGAATACCCGATGGAACTTAATTAACTTTACTGAATATTCCAAAAACAATTTGAATTTCCCTGCCACTTGTGCTAACATGGATATAACAATATCCCGGCAAAAGAAAAAGAGGTAATCACTAATGCTGATAGAAATTGATTTTAACAGTGACGAAGCTATTTACATCCAGCTTCGCAACCAGATTATTATGGGAATCGCCACTTCCACTATTCATGAAGGCGACCCGCTCCCCTCAGTGCGCCAGCTTGCCGATAACATCGGAATCAACATGCATACGGTAAATAAAGCATATAATGTACTGCGCCAGGAAGGTTTTATCCAGTTGGATCGCCGGAAAGGTGCGGTGATTTGTATTGATGTAAATAAACTGCAGGCATTGGAGGACATGAAAGAACAACTGCGTATCCTTCTGGCTAAAGGAAGCTGCAAACGCATCACGAAAGAAGAGGTACATGCACTGGTGGACGAGATTTATGCCGAATATGATTGCTAACTTTGCAAAGTGCATGATAAAAATGAAAAATAGATATAAGGAGAAGCCAGACATATTATGACAGACAATCAATATACCAGACAGGCGCAGGAAGCCCTGAATAGGGCAAGAAAAATAGCAGAAGAGCTGCATCATCCGTATATCGGAACCGAGCATCTTCTTTTAGGACTTAAGAAAATCTATACCGGAGTTGCCGGACAGGTACTTGATAAGAACAAAGTAGAAGAAGAACCGATGGAGAAAGCAATGGATATGCTGGTATCCACCCCGGCGGGGGGAACATTTTCCAGGAGAAAGCTGGAAAAAAGCCCACGGCTTGCATATATATTGGAGGAGAGCAAGAATGAAGCTGCGCGGTTTCATTCCCGCAAGATAGGAACGGAGCATATGCTTCTGGCGATGCTGAAAGATTCAGACTGTGTTGCGACAAGAATGCTCATGACGCTGGGAATCAATATCCAGAAATTATTCCAGGATCTTCTGGTGTCAATGGGAATTGATCCCAAAGAATACGCACAGATGCAAAAGGAAGGCGAAGGCCAGGGAGGCATGCTGGAACAGTACAGTACGGATCTGACCATGGAGGCGCGGGATGGCAGGCTGGACCCGGTGATCGGACGCCAGGATGAGATTACCCGTATTATGCAGATTTTAAGTCGCAGGACAAAGAATAACCCCTGTCTTGTAGGAGAACCTGGTGTCGGAAAGACGGCGATCGTAGAAGGTCTTGCCATGCAGATTGCGGATGGGATCGTACCGGACAGTATGAAAGACAAGCGGATTCTGGTGCTGGATCTTCCAGGAATGATCGCAGGCTCTAAGTACCGGGGAGAATTTGAAGAGAGAATGAAGCGCCTGATCCGCGAAGTGACGGCGGCGGGGAATGTGATCTTGTTTCTGGATGAACTTCATACCATTATCGGCGCAGGCGGCGCCGAGGGAGCGATCGACGCATCTAATATTCTGAAACCGGCACTTGCAAGAGGAGAGATGCAGCTGATCGGTGCGACGACTTTGACAGAGTACCGCAAATATATCGAAAAAGATGCGGCGTTAGAGAGAAGATTTCAGCCCGTTACGGTTGAGGAGCCGGATGAGGAGCAGTGCCTGTGCATCCTGACCGGTTTAAAACCAAAGTATGAGGCGCATCATAACGTAGAAGTGGAGCCGGAGGCATTGACGGCAGCCGTACATCTGTCCTGCCGTTATATCAATGACAGATTTCTTCCGGATAAGGCGATCGATGTGTTGGATGAAAGCTGCTCGAAAGTAAAGCTCCGGGGATTTAAAGTTCCGGCAAATATTCAGAAAATGGAAAGCCTTTTGAAGACTCTTGCTATAGAGAAAGAAGAATGTATCAAGTCTGGTAATATGGAAGAAGCGTCCCTGCTCCATAAGGAACAGAAGGATATGTTAAAAAAACTGGACCAGGCGAAGAAACGTTTTGATAAGCAGAATGAGAATAAGAAAGTGGCCGTCACACAAGAAGATATTGCGGAAGTGATTTCGGCCTGGACCCGGATTCCGTTGAGCCGCCTGAACGAGTCCGAGAGTGTGCGGCTTCAGAAATTAGAGAAGATTCTGGAGAAGCGGGTGATCGGCCAAAGTGAAGCGGTTCATGCGCTGGCAAGAGCGGTAAAGCGTGGAAGAGTCGGTCTTAAGGACCCGTCCCGCCCGATCGGTTCCTTTCTGTTCCTCGGACCTACCGGTGTGGGAAAGACAGAGCTTTCCAAGGCGCTCGCGGAAGCACTGTTTGGAAATGAAGAGGATATGATCCGCGTCGATATGTCTGAATATATGGAGAAGCACAGCGTGTCGAAGATGATTGGCTCACCTCCGGGGTACGTGGGACATGAAGATGGAGGACAGCTTAGTGAGAAAGTACGCCGTAATCCGTATTCTGTGATCTTGTTTGATGAGATAGAGAAGGCACATCCGGATGTGTTTAATATTCTTCTCCAGGTGCTTGATGATGGACATATCACGGATTCCCAGGGCAGAAAAGTGGATTTCCGCAATACGGTGATCATTATGACTTCTAACGCAGGGGCGAAGGCTATTGTCGAACCGAAAAAATTAGGATTTAATTACCAGGAGGATGCAGCGGGAGATTACAAGCGTATGAAGAGCAATGTAATGGATGAAGTAAAACAGCTCTTCCGCCCGGAATTCTTGAACCGTATTGACGATATTATTGTTTTCCATCCGCTTGGCGAAGCAGACATGAAACGGATCGTGGGGCTTATGTGCGGCGGGGTGGTTCAGCGTGCAAAGGAGCAGCTTGATATCACCCTGGTGATCAGGGATTCTGTAAAAAAACATATTGCAGAAACCGGAAGCGACAAGAAATATGGGGCAAGACCGCTGCGCCGGGCAGTGCAGAGCCAGTTGGAGGATAAATTGGCAGAAGCACTTCTCGCAAAAGAAATAGAGCGAGGTCAGAAGGTGATTGCGGGAATTGCCAAAAATGAAATAAAATTCACCGTAGAAGAGACGGGAAAATAAATATACGAAACAAGTATGACCTTATGTGGATCTTGTAATTATTTTCCGCAAGGTAATACTGGAAAACAAAACGGCTTTCGTTTATAATGAGATTACCATACAGACCGGGATAACCGGTCTGTATCCAAAAGAGAATATTTACCAGGAGGAGTAACATGATGTCAGAGTTCAAAGAACTTATTAAAAACGGGGAGAATGGAATTAGTTTTGGAGACTATACTTTGAATGAAAAAACGAAACAGGATGGATTTGAGTTTCAGGGAGATTTATATAAAGTAAAGACTTTTAAAGAGATCACGAAGCTGGAAAAGAACGGCATGATGGTATATGAATCTGTGCCGGGAACAAAAGTAGAGGATTTTAAGGTATCAGAGAATCTGGTATCCTTCAAAGTGTTCGGTGCCGGTGATACCCAGATTACGCTGGAGATGGAAGCTGACAGTGAATACACTGTGTATATGGATGAGGTGAATGTCGGAGATATGACTACGAATCTGAGTGCAAAACTCAGTTTGAGCGCAGATCTGGCAAAAGGTGCAGTAGAAATCGAAGTTGTAAGAAAGTAAGGCTACATAGAAGATGGCAAAAGGGAAAAAGACTGTTTTTTTCTGTCAGAACTGTGGGCACGAGGAGTCCAAATGGCTTGGGCAGTGTCCGGCTTGTAAAGAATGGAATACCTTTGTGGAAGAGCGGATCACGGTTTCCAAGACTGCAGCGGTGAAGGAAAGAAATGAAGTGAAATTGGTCCCGCTCTCGCAGGTGAAAACGCAGGATCAGGAGCGGATCAGTACGAATATCGAGGAACTGGACCGGGTGCTTGGCGGCGGGATCGTGCCGGGATCTTTGATTCTGGTAGGAGGTGATCCGGGAATCGGTAAGTCCACTCTTCTGTTACAAATGTGCAGAGAACTGGCACAGACTGAAAAAAAGGTATTGTACATTTCCGGTGAGGAATCATTAAGACAGATTAAGCTGCGTGCCCAGAGGATGGGTGAGTTTACAGATCACTTACTTTTATTTTGTGAGACTAATCTGGAATTGATTAAAAATGTGATAGAAAAGGAAAAACCGGAGACTGTGATCATTGACTCGATTCAGACGATGTACAGCGAAGAAGTGGGGTCCGCACCGGGAAGCGTTTCACAGGTAAGAGAAGCCACCAATACTTTGATGCAGCTTGCCAAAGGCCTTTGTATTACTATATTTATTGTGGGGCATGTGACAAAAGAAGGAACAGTGGCAGGCCCGCGGGTGTTGGAGCACATGGTAGATACTGTACTGTATTTTGAAGGTGACAGACATGCATCTTACCGAATTCTACGCGGGGTCAAAAACCGGTTTGGCTCAACGAACGAAATAGGCGTATTTGAAATGAGGCAGAATGGGCTCAGAGAAGTAAAAAATCCGTCAGAGTTCATGCTGGACGGCCGCCCTGAGAATGCTTCGGGATCCGTTGTGGCATGTTCCATGGAAGGAACCCGCCCTATTCTTCTCGAAATCCAGGCACTGGTCTGTGAAAGTAATTTTGGGATGCCCAGAAGAACAGCAGCAGGAACAGACTATAACAGGGTGAATCTGCTTATGGCAGTGCTGGAAAAACGAATCGGTTACCGGCTGGGCAATCATGATGCCTATGTCAATATTGCCGGGGGTATTAAGATTAACGAACCTGCAGTGGATCTGGGAATCGTGATGGCGATCGTTTCCAGTTACAGGAATCGCCCTCTGGATGCAAAGACGATTGTTTTTGGAGAAGTGGGGCTTAGTGGAGAAGTGCGCGCCGTCAATATGCCGGAGCAGAGAGTAACCGAGGCTAAGAAACTGGGATTTTCTGTATGTATTATGCCGGCAGTTTCTCTCGACAGTGTAAAAAATATTACCGGGATCAAGATCCTCGGGGTACAAACTATCAATGATGCAATCCAATTATTGTAGAATGTGAAATGGCCGTTGCAGCATAAGACCAATATAAGTGAGTATGAGAAAAAAACGGATATTTATTACTGACAGTAGAGTAGTAAATATCCGTTTGGCTATATTTACTGGACAGTTTGTGCCTGAAGCGACTTTAGTTTGTGAGGTGTTCGGAAAAGAACAAAAACGTCTGAAATGTGTGAATTGTCTGAAATAAATAAAAAGAAAAAACAATATTGACAATTAGGAAATGAAGTGGTATTATAAGTTTCGCTGAACGGGAAACACAGAAATGTGAGAGTGCGAAGCTGTAAACCATTCAAATCATCATAAAGCACAGCGGATTGTCGAGACAGAGGTCGAGGACGGCATGCAGTGACGAAAAGCTGAAAACGGAATGAAAAAAATGGTTGACACACATCGAAAGATGTGGTAATCTAAATAAGCTG
>Ga0129308_1000801_pt1 | contig 40745 bp, 30 predicted proteins | sample L827metagenome_FD_94440 | JGI IMG/M metagenome (GOLD analysis project Ga0129308, IMG submission 94440) | Ring-tailed lemur group fecal microbial communities from Wisconsin, USA - L827 metagenome | ecosystem: Host-associated > Mammals > Digestive system > Large intestine > Fecal | place: USA... | reverse complement strand
TTGTGATTTGCTTTCAAAATTGTATCTTTGTCCTAATAGCAACAGCTTGCACCGGAACCAACCCCGGAACCCGTAAGTTGTGATTTGCTTTCAAAATTGTATCTTTGTCCTAATAGCAACAGCGTCGGCATCATTCTTAGCTTCATACGAGTTGTTGTGATTTGCTTTCAAAATTGTATCTTTGTCCTAATAGCAACAGCGTGTGCCGTTTGTGCTAAAGAAGGGTACCAGTTGTGATTTGCTTTCAAAATTGTATCTTTGTCCTAATAGCAACAGCCTCTCGTAGTTCTTGAACGTGGAATAACCAGTTGTGATTTGCTTTCAAAATTGTATCTTTGTCCTAATAGCAACAGCGCAATCTTCATAATAAACTGATTATCAGATATTTATAAGAAGAATTAGGATTAAAAAAAGAGCTGTTAATCAACAAAAAATCCCGTATTTACTACGGGATTTTTTATTAGAAAAGCTCTAATTGTTGATAAGGCGTTGAGACAGCTTCCTCTTTTTGCCCATAAAACAGCTCCATTTTACCAAATTGTTTATCTGTAACACATAAAATACCTATGTGACCTTTTTCAGGCAATATATTTTTTACACGGCGGATGTGGACATCAGCATTCTCTTGGCTGGCGCAATGCCTAAGATAAATTGAGAACTGGAACATAGTAAAACCGTCATTTAATAATTTTTTCCGGAAATCACTATATATTTTGCGTTCCTTTTTTGTTTCAGTAGGCAAATCAAAAAACACTAACACCCACATAATTCTATATTCACTGAAACGATCCATTCCCTATTTAAAATAAGGATACACTATTTTACGTAGTTCGCCTAAATAGCATTTCGCTAACGAAGCGGTTGTTTGCCCTACTGCAATCATTAATGGACTGCGTTGGCCATTAATCATCACATCTAAAACCGGAATATTCAATAGTTTAACTTTTATTTCTTTAGATAATTCCTGAAAATCCACTCCACTATTCATAATTTCTACAACCAATCTATCGACAAACGGACGATAGGGCTCCATTATATCATCTGCCAAACAATAAGCATTGTAACGGTTATGATGATGAATCCCTAAAGTAGGCAAAAGCCCACTTGAAACTAACGAACGGGCTACAATAGCTCGTAATATGGCATAGCCGTAATTCAAGAGATTATTAGGAGGGACACCCTCCCGGCCTCTTGTAAAATTATCAATATCAGGAAAAAGAGTTCTCCAATAATAAATAGCCGCTCTACCTTCAAGATTGTCACAATCACCACTTTTAACGTCGTTTGCCCATTTTAGCATATTACGCACTTCTTCATTTCTACACGTTCTCAAAACAGATGCCTGATTCTCTATTTTCATTTGGATAGTTTGTTGCCAAAGTTGTTTTTTCAGCGGGATACTAGCATTGATCTGTGCTGTAAAACGCTCACTTTGAGTGGTGTTTTGTTCCAAAGGCAATAATAATCCCTGAGGCATTGAACGACTGTCACACGTAATCAACGCACAATTATTTTCCAACAGAGCTTCCATTACCCCCGAAGTAAATGTGATTTGCTTATTGTCAATCATCACTATACCTATATCTTCTATCGGAATTGTTTGCACGTTTTTTATCTTAAACGAATCCGGTAAGGAGTCGTTTTTTTCTACTTCGGGTAATTTGATAACAAGTTGATTGTTTTTCAAACTCAGATAGGTAGGATTACTGAAATAGAGTGTCTTTTTTATCATTATCTAAAAACTTTTAATATTCACCGACCCCTACAATCTCTCCGATGTGATTAACACGGACTTTAACAATTTTATCTAATCCTTTTGAACTGCGGAAATCAGTCCAAGTAATTCGTTTTAAATGAGAGGGAGAATCGGCAACAGTTGTTTCTAAGTGATGCCTAAAAACATAGTTTTTATGCGTAATTTTTTGCACTCTAAATAAATTTCGGCTTATCTCAGAATAATTATCAGGATTAAACAAGTCTATATGTTGAGGGTTAAAACCAGTCTGTTCATTAGGGAAAACAAAATATTCATTCTGTTTCATACTAAAAAGAAACTCCCAACCTTCACTCACTTTATAAGTTTTATCAATAATTGGAAATCCATTATTACTGCGGGCAACAGCTTCATAAAACGACACAACTTTTTCCTGTAATTCGTATTTAGGAACTCCATCCTCGTTTATGACTGGATTACCCATTTTATCTAGAACAGGCATACGATAAACAGCAACATGATGATTATTACCAGTATTCACAAAGTCAACCGGAATTTTATTTCCCTCGCTATCTAAAATCAGTTTGCCCTCCTTATCACGCTTTTCGTGCAACGCTTCTGCATTGCTGATGCCCGTAATGGTCACGCGTTTAATCGAAATACCTTTTTCTTTATTTAACCAAATTGGATTTTCGTCAAGGTTTGAAAACGCTTTCTTAATTTCGCCATTAAATTCTTCAATCCTGCTAAGCAAAATCTGTTTTACTTTTTTATCTAATACCTTTTCAACTTGTTTCAAATCCGTCAAACTCGAGACATCTTTGCGAATGGTAAAAAGAGTTTCAGTAGTAACAGTTTTTACTTTCTCGGGGAGTTTTTCAAATTTTTCGAAACCTACATTATAATATATTGGTGTTTTTGAAAGTGCATTTTTGCCTGCAAATGCTTTAGCTGGATCATTTCCATTATTTTGTAAACGTTGTAGCAGTGCATCACGATATTTCTTGTTGCAAACCGTATTGACTTTTTCTAAATCAAACTTTGCATTTACTATTTGTTCTTTGACCACATATTGTCTTCGGGCTCCATAAACAGTTTCCAGATGTAGTTGTCCTCTTGGCGTTAGTTGTACTTTCTTATTTACACCTCCTCTTTTTTTAGTAACGTTATTATTTTGCGTTACAACTTTATTTTTCGACTTAATCGAAACTAACGTATTTTCCAAATGCCGTTTTGCCTCTGCACGAAATTCATTGAGAGGCATCGGTGGAATGGCCTTACCGTTTTCAAAATATTTAGCACGAATGGCATACTCATTTGAAGTTGGCGTTAAACTTGCATTCTTATTGTTGAAATATTGAACAAAAGCATTTTTTGTAAAAGCTACAGTCAGTGCGTCCATAGCATGATGGCGATGATCATTGCGCTTTGTCCAGTCCTTAATTCTGCCAAGCTTTTTACCTTCTCTATTTTCTTCGTAATAAGTAAGTCCAAGCTTATCATACTTGTCCCAATTTAATTCTTTCATTACGTCAATCAGTTGCCAATCTTCTCGCAAAGCATCAGTAACAGAACCTGTTGTAGCAATTACATTTTTGCAAAGCGTTTCGAGCATTGTGCGAGCAAAACTTGCAATATACTGAGTATTACCTAAATCTCGATTGATAAAACCATCGGGAATATCTTTTGTCTGCATTTTCAGTTTGTTGTATTTTCCACGAGAGATAATTCCTTTTTTATACAACTCTTCCACTCTGGCCAGATACTTATCCAAACTATTTTCATGGCTAGTTTCACCATATTTTTCTTTCACAAAGTCATAAGCAGTAAGATTGCCTTTTTCACTGTTTATACTTCTTAGCTCCAAAGTTTTATTTGAAAAAGAGTCATCAAAGAGTCGAGACTGAGGAATAATGTGTTCAATATCAAAATTACCACTAAAAACTGCTGCCGGCGAAATATAAGTATTAGAATACAATGTATTATAGCCATTCTGTTCCAACTCTTTCCAAAGTCTGTAACGAATGATATCCGTACGGCTCACATAAGTCAAACCAAATTGCCCACCTTCCGAGAGTGGTTTAGTAAGTATTTTCTTGTATTCATCATAAACTTTCGTTGTATCAGCAAGAGACTTAGTGAGTTCTTCGCGTTCTTTAGCATTTTTCTTTAATTCACGTGCCAACTCAACACGAATCTCGTCTGGTTTGCCGTATGTCTCAATAATTGTATTGATAACGTTAACCATTTGATTAATTATCTTTTCTACAACTGGATTTCGTAATGAGTTTTTGGGTAGTATTTTCAATTTATCAACCAAAACTTTATTTTCTTTCTCCTCTTTAGTTAATGACGATTTAGAGTGACGATAGCCTGCATACTCACAGGCAATATCATACTTGTTACCTTCTTTCAAATAGGGCAAAATCTTGCGAATAGCTTTTGTTGATAGTGAGCCGTAATCATCTTGAAATGTTATATTAGCAAGGATAACAGCTGAATCTCTATCAAAACCATAATCTCGCATCAGTTTTTGAATCAAGTTCTCATTGCCTGTATTGGAATTATCTCCTTCAAATGAGTATAGCAAATGCCAAAGTTTATACATTGGCTCAGCATCCAGATTCTCAGCATCAGAATTAAACTGAAGAATAGCAGTATTCCAACCTAATGCAGTGAAAATAGTCTTCATATCTGCTAAAATCTCATTTGCCGACTTCTTCAAATCCAAGGCATGTCCCGAATGTTCGATAATAGTTTGATAGGCCTTGAAAAGTGTAGCGACTGTTAGATTGCCTTGTATAGAGGGCAAATTCAGTGCTAGCTCTTGAGGGTTATCAAACAGGAGTTTCAAGATTTCGGTTTTAGTTAATTTCTCTTTGATAGAAAGTTCGTGCAGTAAAATGGCCTTTTCTTCTTGATACAATTCTCGTTTGCCGTAGACGAGCAAAAGATCTTCCTGGTCAACATTTTCATTTGGCAAAGCTCCTTTTTTCTTCTTTGTTTTCTTTCCTTTACCTGATACTTCGAGATTATTCAAAGATTGCCATATTTTAAATTCTTGAAACAATGGTGAACTTCGTGGAGCTACCCGACTGCCAACTGTTTTAGTTTTAGTTTTACCATCAACAATTACTTCAATTTGCTTGCTTTCAAATTCGCAAAAACTAATCAAGCCTTTTTGGCTTTTTAAACGACGTTGATAGAAAATAACAATATCTCGGATTTCAGTTTTCAATTCGTCTGTCAGTTCAGGATGATATTTTGCTTGTTCTTCCCAAATAGTATTAAACTCGTCCAAATAATCTTGACGATAAAAGACCATGTTTCGCAAGCCGGCATTGGGGTTATTATTCAAAACAACCATTTGATATTGCCCTACTGTTTGTTTATTGAAATACAACTCTTTACTGCGATCCGAAATTGTACCAAGATAGCCACTTGAATTATTTATTTGCGAATTAATTTTTGATAAAATCACAGCAATTTGCTCCGGATGCATCTTTTCTGACAATGCCTTTTCTCGCCAAATAAAATTTTCGAGTTTTTGTTCTTGGATGTTGCCTTCTCTTTTGATACCAACAAGCCGTTTTTCTTTTACTATATTTTCATGTTTAGCCTCTAACTCGTTCCATACCCTCTCTGTTTCAGTCCAACTAAAATTGTCTCTGCAAATGACCCAAGTAGCTTTCTCATTCTTACCCTGCAAAGCTTCTTTTAATGTTTCCGTAAATATTTCAGGATAAAATGATGCTTGCTTCGACCAAATATGATCAAACTCAGCCTGCAAATCTGAACGGTAAAAATCCGGAAAATACTTTTTACCGGCATTCAAGAGTTGCAGACAAAGTTGTCCGGGCGTAAGATGTTCTTCATAAAGCCGCTTTGCAACTTCCATTCCATCAATAAGCTGACCATCTTCTATACCCTTAGCCTTACGGGAACTCTTGTAGCCACGTTTTTTATTTATTTGCAAAAGAACACGTGCAAACTGCTCAAGTGTAATTTCGTCTACTGCTGCCTTTGCTCTTAAACGATACGTTTCAAAAGTAGTACTATTACCATTTTCTGACAAAATTGTATCATCGCTAATTAAACCATGTTCTTTTAAAGATTCTATCAAGGCTTCACGGCGTAGCTTATAACGCTGCAAACTACGACGCATACTACGTTTTAATGTGCGGTCAGCATTAGTTGTTATACTCTTCCCTTTTTCGAAATTTTGCTGCTCATCAACAGTCAACGGATTAACCCTTACACCAAGTTTTACAATTGAAGACTTCTCATCATTATTCTCCGACTCGTTTACAAGCGCCCAACCTATACTGTTAGCTCCTAAATCTAATCCTAATATTTTCTTCATAATATTTGATTCAAAATACATTTTTTCCAAAAATATATATTTTTCTACAGAAATCACTTGTTTACTAAAAAATAATTCATAGTTTTGCAATACAATTTTGAAGCAAATCACAATAAGGATTATTCCGTTGTGAAAACATTAAAGGTGGGAAGCAATTCTCGCCTTTTGTTGTATATATCCAAAATATCAATTTATAAAATTCAAAGTTCAGCATACGAAATATATTCTACACCAACTTTTCAAAATCCTACGCCAACTTTTTAAAATCGCAGGCCAACAATTATAAATTGTTGGTTTACAATTACATCAAAACAACCAACAGGAAAACCACACATAATAACTATTTTTCAAACACAAAACAAGTACGCATAAAAAAGCAAGAATCAAACTCAAAAATAAAGTTACATACCAAAACATAGTAATTTATTTATCCAATACAACGAAAGCAAAATCCCTATATAAACATACCATTACCACAGAAAAAGTCCATCAAAGCATCGGCACAAAAAGGCTGCTACATAAACAGTAGCTACTCTCCGAATCCAAACACAGTCAATACAAATAAAATAAAAGCACAAAAATAAACTAAAAAGAGGCATTTCAATCTCAAATTGACTGAAAGGCATTGAAGCCAAAAAAGAGGTTTATCCATGCACAACAACCTGTTTTCGACGAATTACGAAGTCGTTTTTGGCCGTTTTTCATCAAAAAGCATTCGAAATCGCTCAAACATCGTCTGATTTTTAGTTAAATTGGAGTTAATGAATCTATAGTCTTAGTTAAAAGTGATAGATAGTGAGGGTAAAATTGTCGTTTTAGTGGTAGACATTTTTTACTATCACTCTTCTGTATAGCCTATTAATAAAAGGTTTCAAGTCAGTTAGTGAGGGTAAGTGAGGGTAAACCACACTTTTTTTTCTCTGGGAGAAGAGTCGTATAAAGGAGTATGGGCTAAATGTATGGTTTTCAAAACATGTGAGTATAACGTAATAACAGACAAGGAGAGCTGACTTATTTTTCTGCGTGAACATTACTCCCCTTCATGCTGTTTAAGTACCTGAATACAAAATCAGCAAGATAGAATGAGAGTGTACGTAAGCAGAAAAGTACTGGTGGCAATGGCTGGATTGGTTTGGATAGCCGCCGGAGCCAACATACTGAAAATAGGCATTTATACATGGATAAACGATGCGCTGCAATGGCAACTGAAGTTAGCCGGAGCGGTGGTTATTTTCTGCCTGTTTTTTTTCCTTATATTTAAAAGGCTGCACGGTAAGCACACCCGGCGAATTGCTGAAATGGGCGACAAAAATCATCCGCTGGCTTTTTTTGATGCCAAAGGGTGGCTCGTTATGTTGTTCATGATTGGTATGGGCATCAGCATACGCACTTTTCATTTATTGCCTACCTGGTTCATTGCTTTCTTCTACACGGGACTGTCTACCGCGCTCGTGGCAACGGGATTTCTGTTTCTGCTCCATTGGTGGAAATGCTATAACTAATAAAGTATAAAAGAATTCAAATTTGTGCAGCAAGCTGTTTTTATTTAGAAAAGTTCTACATAACTTTGCATTCACTATGCTTAACAGAGCAAAAAGGAAATACAGATTACGGATAGGAATTGCTTGGGTGTTACTACTAACGCTCATGCCTTTCCATGTGGTGAAGGCTTTTCACTTTCACGAGCCGTGCACATCTGTTGCCTGTCACCACGATTGTGAGGAAGACAGTAACAGCAGTCGGCCCGACTCCTGCCCTATCTGTCATTTCACACTGTCGCCTTTCGTTCAAGTATCTTCTCTCCAACTATGTTTCATTGCCGAACTTCTTCCATATAAGGTTCCGGTTTTTGAGAACAAGGGAACATTCAGTTTCTCTTATTCTCGTGGCATGCGTGCACCTCCTGCCGTGGGCTGACATACTTTTATCTCACTCATCTTATTTTTTTCGTTTAACGAATAACTATTTTTTAGTATGCGTATCGGATATGTATCGGGTATGTGTGCATGGGGTATAGCTATATCCTTGTCGGCACACGCCCAGACAACCGATTCACTAAAGAGTGTCAACTTGTCGGAGGTGGTGGTATCAGAGACGTATCACCACATACGAAACAAGAATGCTACGTTGCAGCTCGAGGTGGTCGGTGAGGATTTTCTTCGAAATAACTTTTCAGGAAATCTGGTGCAGACGTTGGGTAACATTCCCGGCGTACATTCCATGGATATTGGTTCGGGCTTTGCCAAACCGATGATTCGGGGATTGGGTTTTAACCGGATTACGGTGACCGAAAACGGGGTCAAACAGGAGGGGCAGCAATGGGGTGCGGATCACGGGCTGGAGATTGATGCGTTCAATGCCGGCCAGGTAAGTGTGCGCAAAGGTCCTTCGTCTTTATTATATGGTAGTGATGCCATGGGCGGAGCGATTGAAATCAATGCCTTGCCTGCTCCTACTCAGAACATGTTTCTGGGTGAAGTGGCTCTCATCGGCAAATCGGTGAACGGCACGCTGGGCGGTTCGCTCATGCTGGGGCTGAAACACAATGCGTGGTTTACCAAACTAAGGTACACCGAAATGCATTTTGCCGATTACCGTATTCCCACGGATACGGTGGTGTATCTGACCCGTAAAATTCCGGTGTATAACCGAAGGATGAAGAACACTGCCGGTTTCGAAAGAGACGTGAGCTGGTTCACCACGTACCGCAAAAACGGGTACGATGCTTCCTTTTCAATAAGTAATGCGTACCAGAAAACGGGGTTCTTCCCGGGGGCGCATGGCATTCCTGATCTGTCGAAACTGACCGATGACGGCAACAGTCGCAACATTGAGTTGCCTTACAGTTTTGTGAATCACCTGAAGGTGGCGCTGCATCAAGGGTATGCGTGGGGACCGATGGCTCTGTCGTGGGACTTGGGGTACCAGAACAATCACCGCGAAGAGTGGAGTTCGTTTCACACGCATTACTCCACGCAACAGATTCCTCAGAAGGATCCCGACAAGGAGTTGGCGTTCAGGTTGAACACGTATAGTTCAAATGCTAAGTTGCGTTTTCTGGGAAATGGAAAATGGGAGCATACGCTGGGCTGGGATGTGCAATATCAAGATAATAACATAGCCGGTTACTCTTTTTTATTGCCGGAGTACACGCGTGTTACCACCGGTGGGTTGTGGTTGAGTAACTACAAAGTCAACAGTCAGCTAACGCTGAGCGGGGGTGTGCGGTATGATTATGGCAAGATAAAGGTGGCCGGATATACCGATGCGTATCTGGAGGAGTATCTCGTTGATCAGGGATATGATGCAAGTGTGATAGAGGTATATAAGAACAGAAGCTATGCGGTAAACAGGGACTTTGGCGATTATTCGGCTTCGGTGGGTTTTGTATGGAATCCTTCGCGGGTGCACATGCTGAAAGCCAACGTGGGGCGGAGTTTCCGCTTGCCGGGTGCCAACGAGCTGGCGTCGAACGGGGTGCATCACGGCACCTTCAGGCACGAGCAGGGTGTGGCTACGCTGAAGTCTGAACAGGGATGGCAGGCGGATGCTGCTTATACGTATGAAAAGGGAAGGTTGTCATTCACGGCGTCTCCTTTCTTCAGCTGGTTTGACAATTACATTTTTCTGAGGCCTACGGGTGAATGGTCTGTACTGCCCGATGCCGGACAAATTTACCGGTACACAGGTGCGGAGGCTATTTTCACGGGTGCGGAACTGAGTATGTCTTACCGCGTGTTGCCCAAGCTGACTTATCAGTTTGCCGGCGATTATGTGTACACGTATAACTGCGACGAGCATTTGCCGCTGAGTTTTTCACCGCCTGCTTCCATGCGTAACACGCTTACGTGGGAGGCTGCTTCGTGGAGTGTGTATGCGCAGATGGAGAGTATTGCCGCACAGAACAGGGTGGATCGCAACGAGGACAAGACTTCGGGCAGCAACTTGTTTCACCTGGGCGGGAAGTTCGACTTCAAATGGCACAACACGCCCATAGAGATAACGCTTACTGCCAGAAATGTACTGGACAGGAAGTATTTCAATCACCTGAGTTTCTACCGCAAAGTGGAGATTCCCGAACCGGGCAGGAACTTACAGGTTTTAATCAAAATTCCATTTAAACAAGTATTCAAATGAAAACAAAATTAATTCTTTCAGCAATTTGTATTGTATCACTAAGTAGTTTGTTCGTAGCGTGCTCTGACGATGATAATGATACCACCAAACCGGTGATCGTTATCAACGAACCCGAAGATGGGGGCGCTATTAAAACAGGTAGCTTGTTGCATCTCGACATGGATTTGTCTGATGATGTAATGGTGGCTTCTTACAAGGTTGATATTCATAATAATTTCGACGGACACACGCATACTTCGGCTTCGACCAGGGCGGACGGCGATTCCATTACGTTCACTTACAATCAGTCGTTCGATGTGAATCAGAAGAATCACCACGTTCACGATCACATCGAGATACCTATCTTGGCTCGTCAGGGTAAGTATCATGTGGTGGTGTACTGCACAGATACATCCGGCAATGAATCATACGTAGCCAAAAGTGTTGTATTCGATGCCAATGCGGAAGAGGATGTGGATTAATCGTTTTGTTGCTCACCTGAGTTAAGTAGGTGGCAATTAGCAAGCAGGCGGTGAAGGAGTATGTCTCTCACCGCCTGCTTTATTTTTATAGGTTGTTGCGTTAAAAAAGAAAGCAACGAATGTGTTCTATCATAAATAATGTAACTTTGCATAAACATTAAATTCAAATGAAATGAAAGCGGATAAAAATGCAATATCTGACTTCCTGTTCTTTCAGGAGGATGAAATAACCAGTAGCATTGTGTATGCTAAACTGGCCCATATCGTAAAAGATAACGAGAATAAAAAGACGTTGTTACAGATTGCTGCCGAGGAAAAGGCGCACTACGAAATACTGAAAAGGCATACGGGTAAAGAGGTGGCTCCCAATCGTTGGCGTATATTCAAGTATTATTGGCTGGCACGTATCTTGGGACTGACTTTCGCCATCAAATTAATGGAGAAGGAAGAGAGGGATGCGCAAGAAGTTTATGCCCGTTACCCGGAATATCCTGATTTAGAGAAGTTGGGACGCGACGAGGAGGTGCATGAACAAAAGCTGATTGGCCTTATCAATGAGGAGAAATTGGAGTACATGGGTTCCGTGGTATTGGGGTTGAATGATGCGCTGGTAGAGTTCACCGGGGCTTTGGCTGGTTTCACGCTGGCATTGAGTAACGCACACCTCATAGCGCTGACCGGTAGCATTACGGGTATTGCAGCAGCATTGTCAATGGCTTCGTCAGAGTATTTGTCGACCAAATCGGAGGAGGGTGACTCCAAACATCCGGTCAAGGCGGCTGTGTATACGGGTATTGCTTACATCATAACAGTGGTGGCGCTGGTAGCTCCGTTCATTTTCATCGAGAATGTACTGGTAGCATTGGGGTTGATGCTTGTCATGGCACTTACCATTATAGCTTTGTTTAATTATTATTACGCAGTGGCACGAGGCGAGAGTTTCAAAAAGCGTTTTCTGGAAATGGCTATACTCAGCTTCACGGTGGCGGGTATCAGTTTCCTCATCGGTTACGCTTTGAAAACGCTGACAGGTATAGATGCTGCATAAACCACTGATACGTAGGGTATGAAAAGAAAACCTTCTCCTCTCCTGTCGCTGGTTCCCATCGTGGTACTGGTCAGTTTATTGTTTGCCATTATCCGGGTATTTGGCAGTGATGCACTCAACGGCGGTAGTCAGGTGGCATTGCTTACCACTACGGCGGTATGCGTACTGATTGGTATGGCTGTATGCAAAACTCGCTGGCATGACTTTGAGTTAGCCATCACGAATAATATTTCGGGCGTTGCCACGGCTCTGATTGTGTTGCTTATTATCGGGGCACTAAGCGGAGCGTGGATGGTGAGCGGAGTGGTTCCCACACTTATTTATTATGGAGTACAGATTATTCATCCCAACTTCTTCCTGGCCTCAACGTGCATCATTTGTTCGCTGGTGTCGGTCATGACGGGTAGTTCGTGGACCACCATAGCTACCATCGGCATTGCGCTGATGGGTATTGGTAAGGCGCAGGGATTCGACGAGGGATGGATTGCGGGTGCCATCATTTCGGGAGCATACTTTGGCGATAAGATTTCTCCTCTTTCCGATACCACCATACTGGCTTCTTCGGTTACGGATACGCCTCTGTTTACACACATCCGCTACATGCTGATTACCACTATACCGTCTATGCTCATTACACTGGTCATTTTTACGGTAGCCGGATTATCGCACGAGGCTAGTCACACGGAACACATCGCTGCGTTCTCGGCTTCTATTCATGATAAGTTTTACATTACGCCGTGGTTGCTCTTGGTGCCGGTCATAACCGGAGTATTGATTGCCCGAAAGGTACCTTCGCTGGTCACTCTTTTCTTGTCGACTGCGCTGGCGGCGGTATTTGCCGTCATCTTTCAGCCTCATCTGTTGCAGGAAATTGCCGGTACGGCAAGCAGCAACGCCGAAGCGCTGTTCAAAGGTGCACTGATGACGATCTACGGTGAAACGGGGTTGCACACGAATCACGAAGCACTCACCGAACTAGTTGCCACAAGAGGTATGGCGGGCATGCTCAACACGGTGTGGCTCATTGTGTGTGCCATGTGTTTTGGTGGAGCGATGACGGCAAGCGGCATGCTGGGAAGTATCACATCGGTATTTGTACGTTTCATGAAGCGCCGCACAGGCATGGTGGCTTCGACTGTATGCTCGGGTATTTTCCTCAATATAACCACGGCCGATCAGTATATCTCTATCATTCTGACCGGGAATATGTTTGGCAATATTTATAAGAAGAAGGGTTACGAAAGCAGGTTGCTGAGCCGCACCACCGAAGATGCCGTGACGGTTACCTCTGTACTTATTCCGTGGAACACATGCGGCATGACGCAAGCTACGATTCTCAACGTAGCCACACTGGCGTACCTGCCTTATTGTTTCTTTAATATCATCAGTCCGCTAATGAGTATCTTTATTGCGGCAACGGGATATAAAATAGTGAAAAAAGAAGCATAAATTCATCAAAAAGTGTATTTTTGCAAAGTAACCAACGTTTGAATAATGAGGAAATACATCATTGCAGATAATCAGGATATCACCCGGGCGGGAATTCTATTTTTATTAGGCCTGCAGAAGGAGATTCAGGTGATTGTGGAAGCCGACAGCAAGGCGGAACTGATCAGAGAGTTGCGTCTGCATCCCGATGCGGTAGTGGTGCTGGATTATACTTTGTTTGACTTTAACACGGCCGACGAGTTGGTGGTGTTGCACGAGCGGTTTAAGGATGCCGACTGGTTGTTGTTTTCCGACGAGCTGAGCTTGAATTTTATTCGTCAGGTGGTATTGCCGGCTAAAGCGTTCAGCGTGGTGATGAAAGATAGTTCGAAGGAGGAAATTACTACTGCCATGCAGTTTGCTTCACGTAAAGAGCGTTTCATTTGTAACCACATAAGCAATATGTTGCTCACCGGAAATTCGGCTGCTGCCACGGCGATGCAAGATGATCATTTGCTCACTACCAGTGAAAAAGTAATTCTGAAAGAGATTGCGTTGGGAAAGACAACCAAGGAGATTGCTGCGGAGAAGAACCTGAGTTTTCATACCATCAACAGTCACCGGAAGAATATTTTCAGGAAACTGGGGGTTAACAATGCGCACGAGGCAACAAGATATGCCATGCGTGCAGGTATTGTTGATGTAGCCGAATACTACATTTAAGCAGCATCCGGCTTTATCTCTTCATTATAATAAGGGGAATAATTAACCGATAATCTCTCCGCTCCCAAAACAAATGCGGGCGTCTTTATCGTAAATCACGCCAAATTGTCCCGGTGCAATGCCTTGCAACTTCTCTGACGAAACCAAATGGTAAGTATCGCCCGTACGGGTTAGCTTGCCGTGCAGGAATTCCGGGGTGTGACGTATTTTGAAAGTCACATCGTACTCGCCTGCTCCTTCTGTCCACGGGTTTTCAGTGATGAAGCTAAAATCGTGCATGCCGAACTCATAACCGTATTGTGTCTCCACATCGTATCCGTGTGACACGTAAATGATGTTTTCCTGAATGTCTTTACGGATCACGAACCACGGACCGCCACTCAATCCCAATCCTTTACGTTGCCCGATGGTGTGGAACCAGTAGCCGCGGTGGGTACCAATCTTCTTTCCGGTTTCCAGTTCGATAATAGGTCCTTCTTTTTCGCCAAGGAAACGACGCACGAAGTCGTTGTAATTGATTTTGCCCAAGAAACAGATGCCCTGACTGTCTTTTCGCTTAGCACTAGGCAGACCGGCTTTGAGTGCCAGGTCGCGTACCTCATTCTTCATCAACCCACCCAGCGGAAACATCAGTTTGGATACTTGCAGGTAGTTGATTTGTGCCAGGAAGTCGGTCTGATCTTTCACCGGATCTTTGGCAGTGCCCAGCCATATCTTTCCGTCCTGTTCCACAATGCTGGCATAGTGTCCCGTAGCGGTCTTATCAAAGTCCTTCCCTGCCCGTTCTTCAAAACAGCCAAACTTGATGAGTTTGTTGCACATCACATCCGGATTGGGAGTAAGCCCTTTCCGTATTTTGTCGATGGCGTAAGACGCCACCCCGTCCCAGTATTCTTTATGTAAATCTATGATCTCTAACGGCAGGCCGTATTTACGAGCTGTAGCAGTGGCCAGCTCAATATCTTCCTCAGCAGAGCAATCCATGTATTCTGCCCCGTCCATACCTATTTTAATATAAAACAAAGTGGGCTTGTAGCCCTGTTCGCACAAAAGGTGTACGACAACAGAGCTGTCGACACCTCCCGATAATAAAGTTGCTATATTCATATTCTATTAAAAGTTCAACGCCTGCTCCAGGTCATCGATAATGTCATCGATATGTTCCGTACCGATTGACAAGCGTACCGTTCCCGGTTTGATGCCCTGTTCAGCCAATTCTTTCTCGCTCAGCTGCGAATGGGTGGTGCTTGCCGGATGAATGACAAGTGATTTCACATCGGCCACATTGGCCAGCAGCGAGAATATTTGTAAACGATCAATGAACGCTTGTGCCTCAGCAGCACCACCTTTCACCTCGAAAGTGAAAATGGAGCCGGCTCCCTGCGGGAAGTATTGTTTGTACAACCCATGATCCGGATGATCGGGCAACGCAGGATGGTTCACTGCCGCCACTTTGGGATGTTTCTTTAAATACTCAACCACTTTGAGTGCGTTCGACACGTGTCGTTCAACGCGCAAAGATAGTGTTTCTACTCCTTGTAGCAAAATAAAAGCGTTAAACGGACTGATAGCTGCACCGGTATCGCGCAATAAAACGGCTCGTATTCTGATAATGTAGGCAGCCGGACCGGCCGCATCGACAAATCTTACGCCGTGGTAACTGGCTTCGGGTTCGGTGAATTGGGGAAACTTGCCGGAAGCTACCCAGTCGAACTTACCGGAGTCGACAATGATGCCTCCTAGAGATGTTCCGTGACCACCGATAAACTTAGTGGCAGAGTGCACTACTATGTCGGCACCGTATTCAATGGGACGGATCAGGTATGGGGTGCCGAATGTATTGTCAACAATCAGCGGAATGCCGTGTTTGTGAGCAATATCGGCCACAGCGGCAATGTCGATAATGTTTGAATTGGGGTTACCCAACGATTCAATGAACACCGCTTTGGTGTTGGGTTGAATGGCTTTCTCAAAATTAGACAGGTCCGACGGGTCAACAAATGTAGTGGTTACGCCGTATTGAGGCAGCGTGTGAGCCAGCAAGTTATAGGTGCCACCGTAAATGGTATTGGCAGAAACGATGTGATCGCCGGCACGGGCTACGTTCTGCAAAGAATAGGTGATGGCAGCCGCTCCCGATGCCAATGCCAGTCCGGCAATACCGCCTTCGAGTGCGGCGATACGGGCTTCGAACACTCCTTGTGTGGAGTTAGTTAAACGGCCGTAAATGTTACCGGCATCCTGCAAACTGAAGCGTGCGGCAGCGTGCGCCGAATTGCGAAAAACGTACGACGTAGTTTGATAGATGGGTACCGCACGTGCATCAGTTGCCGGATCCGGATTTTCTTGTCCAACATGAAGTTGTAATGTCTCAAAATGTAATTTCTTTGTTCCCATAACCTAATCTGTATTATATTGTTTCTATAAATAAGAATTCAAATCTCATGTCACAAAGATAGGTCGCACGAACACACTACCCAATCACTCATTGAAGGCATTTTCATACCATAAATGTGGTAGTTCGTCTATAAATATTGTATTTATTCAAATTTTATCTTCGGAAAAAGAAAGAATAAAGTATATTTGCACCGTTCAAGAACTATAAAACACCTGTTATGAATTTCCGGAAAATACTATATGCGTCGGTCATGCTATTCTTATCTGTCGTTTGTCTTTCATCTTGCGGGGAAGACCGCAGCATTGCTTATCGGGAGCAAACAGGGCTAGACAGATGGATGGACAGCCTGATGCGTGTTAACTACTATTGGTACACCGAGATGCCTTCCACCAAAAAGCTCAACTACTTTACAGCACCGGCAGCTTTCCTCAAAACGTTGATATATAATAGTGAAACGGTTTCTTACGTCACGGATTTAACGGCAACCGATTATTCGTACGGTTTTAAATACAAGCTATACAGTGTGAGTGACACGACTTATGCAGCTCAAGTACTATATGTTCTGCCTAATTCACCCGCCTCGGAAGCCGGACTGTCACGAGGAAAATGGATAACCACGGTAGAGGGTGACTCCATTACCAGCAAGAATAAAACAATCTTGGATGAAGATGATGCATTGGAAATAGGACTCGCCACATACAGTGGCGGCAAACTGGTAGCTGCGGAAAAGTCGATCTTGCCTGCAACCAGGGTAGTTGCCAACGAACCGGTCTTGTATCACACCACGCTGACGCAGGCGGGAAAGAAAGTGGGGTATCTGGTTTACAACAACTTTGCAAATGGAATCAATGATGCATATAACAAGGAATTGATTGCATTATCGAATGAGTTTTCGGGGGTCAGCGAGTTTATTTTGGATCTTCGCTATGCTCAGGGAGAAGGTGATCTGGAAAACGTGCAGCTATTGGGTAGCATACTGGCACCGGCCACGGCATTGGGGAAAACATGTTGCACGCTGAAATACAACAATAAACAAGATCCGCAAACAGTAACGAAAACATTTTTGAGCAGCATATCGGGAGGAACAAACCTGAACCTGGAAAAGCTGTACGTATTGGTAAGCGGAGAGACATCGGCTGCTGCCGAGTTGCTGATCAACTCACTAAAACCTTATATGACGGTAGTGCTTGTGGGTGCACAGACTGATGGACAGCCTTACGGCACCACCCCATACGTGAACGAGGCGTATCAATGGAGTGTTAATCCGGTTACGCACATGTACTATAACGCCAATGATGAGGCAGAATATACAAGTGGCTTCGCTGTTGATTACGCAGCAGCAGAAAGCCTATCGACACTGGCTACTTTTCAAGAATTCGGCAACACCGGCGAGTTACTGCTAAGTACCGCCCTGAAGCTGATTGAATAATAAATAACTTATATTGTAAACTTATGAATATCAAACGGACATTCGCCATCGTATTCTTTGCCGTGGCTTTACCTTTTTTCTTTTATTCGTGCAGCAAAGACGATGATGAGATAATAACCACACCTACCGAAGAAGAGGAAGAAGATGATCCTGTAGTATCTACTGAAAGTGTGTATACTTGGATTGAAAGCGAAATGCGAGAGAAATACTATTGGTATTCTGAAATACCCGCAGCTTCTTCGTTAAACTACAAACTGGGAGTATTGGATTTCTTTGATTCGTTGCTTTCCTCTAAAGACGGTAAACACAACGATAGTTCTGATTACTTCTATTCTTATATAGAAAGTACTTCTGACGTATCGGCTTCAACCAAAAGCATCAGTCAGACCGACTACAGTTACGGGTTTGAATTTCAGATCTACAACATGGTTGACCAAAATGATAATCCACTAGGTTATTCTTACGCACATATTTTGTATGTAGTTCCTAATTCACCGGCATCAGAAGCAGGTATCAAACGTGGCATGTGGATTACTAAAATAGACGGAAAGAATATCACAGCAAGTAATTACACGACCTTGCTGGGAAGCACGGCCACCAAATTTACTATGGCTACTTTTGAAACCGATAAGCGTTTTGTTGCAGCCGGTGATATCAGCATTAGTTCTGCTCGTGCCATTGAAGATGATCCCGTACATTATCATACAATTATAACGGACCAGAAGAGTGGAAAAAAAATAGGTTATCTGGTCTACAATCACTTCACCGATAGTAAAACGGATGGAGATGAGAAATATAACAAAGAATTATTGGCTTTATCTAAAGAATTTGCAGGTGTAGATGAGTTTGTGCTCGACCTACGGTACAACGGAGGCGGATTGATCACTTGCGCCCAACTGCTTTCTACCATTCTGGCTCCATCCAGTGCTTTGAATCAAACGTTCTGTAACATGACGTTTAATGATAAACAGAGCCCACGTACTTACAACCTGAGCTATAGTTCGCGCCTCATTTCAGGGGGAACAAACCTTAATTTGAGTAAGCTGTATGTTTTAGTATCCGGTCGTACAGCCTCTGCTTCGGAGCTGGTAATCAATGCATTAAGGCCTTACATGGGTGATGCCAATGTAATTTTGATTGGTGAACAAACCGAAGGTAAAAACGTAGGTTCGGAAACCTTTGAAAATACTACCTACAAATGGGAAATGCATCCTATTACCTGTCAGATATACAACTCCAAAGGGGAATCAGATTTCTACGTAAACGGATTTACTCCTAAATACCAAGTAGCGGAGATTGATCACTTAGATAAGATATTTGATTTCGGTAACACAGACGAGATTATGCTAAGCACAGCCATTAGCATTATTAATGGAACATATAGTGCGACAAAGGCCTCAACACGTTCTACCACAACGCAACTGCGAAGAGGGAAATCATCACTTGAGAGAAAAGCAACAAACGGGGTGGTGGTTGATGGCATTCGTCAAACGGCCAAACAATAAACAAACGTTGTTCTGAAACGTACATAGTAAACAAATAATGGGCGCACGGAGATCAAACTTTCCGTACGCCCATTATTTATTTGTTGTGCTTACTTCTTCAAAAAGAATTTCTGAAAAAAAAGAATCTGGTAATCAATAGAGTTATGCCAATACTGTCCGTTATGAACTCCCGGACGAAGGATGAAATCATGATCAATGCGACGAGCCAGCAAGTGTTCGTGCAGGTTTTGATTAACAGTGAGAAAGAAGTCACCTTCTCCGCAATCAATGATGAGCGACAAATCACCGGGCTGTATCTTGTCGAGCTGGTTAATCACTGTATGCTGATCCCATAAACCTTTATTGGCAGCAAATTCGCCCAGTTGTTTGTTCATCTCCCAATTCGTAGGGAACGGACGGATGTCTACACCACCACTGGTGCTACCTGCCGCGCCAAACACGTCTTTGTGACGAAAAGCAAGCCACAAGGCACCGTGACCACCCATGCTCAGTCCCGTAATGGCTCTTCCCGAACGATTGGCAATTGTTTTATAACTAGCATCGATGTAACTAACCAGTTCCGTTGAAACAAACGTTTCATAACGATATTCCGGATTTTTGGGACTATCCCAATACCAACTGTTCTTTCCATCGGGGCAAACAAAGATAACACCTTTCTCGTCGGCTATCTTAGGTAGTTCGGGTTTCAGAGCAATCCACGAACGAGCGTTGCCACTATATCCGTGCAATAAATAAATAACCGGACAGTTTACTGCCTTCTTACCCGACGCAATATTCGGAGTAATGACAACAGCTTCTACTTCTTTGTTCATCGACTGGCTCTTCACCAGAACTGTATCTACTTTGGCGGCTTGTACATATAGACCTGCCAATAGAAGCAATACAGCTAAAAAATGTCTTTTTACAATCATGTTTTTCTTTTTAAATTCAATGAAAACGAATATTGCAATCTGTTAACTGCAATTGTGTGACAAAAATAACGGTTTCATCTGAAAACAAAAACTATTCCTTACATTTGTTTGTTGATTAGTGACATTAAACAAATAGAATATATGAAACGACTATTTTTATTAGGTATCTTTCTGGTAATTTGCTTTCTGAATGTAGCCGCTCAACCCATACATTATATAAAAGGAGTGGTTATTGATAAAATGACACGCAAGCCGTTAGAGTTCGTCAACATACTGGTACAAGGCACGGGTAGCGGCAGCGTGACAGATGAAACGGGTAGTTTCACTTCACCGCAGCTCAAACCGGGTATCTACAGGTTACAAGCATCGGCTATAGGTTACCGCACGGTCATTACTCCCGAATATATTCTTTCCACAAAAGACTTACACATCACCATTGAAATGGAGGAAAGCCCCACGGAGCTAACCGGTGTTACCGTTACGGCATCGCCATTCAGAAGGGTTACGGAAACTCCGGTAAGTCTGCGTATTATTGGTTTGCAGGAAATAGAAAAGAGTCCCGGAGCTAACCGTGACATTTCTCGCATCGTACAGTCGTATCCCGGTGTAGCCTTCTCGCCTGCCGGTTACCGAAACGACCTGATTGTACGTGGAGGTGCTCCGTCCGAAAACCGTTTCTACCTCGATGGAGTGGAGATTCCTAATATCAATCATTTCAGCACGCAAGGAGCGTCGGGCGGACCGGTTGGCATCATCAATGCTGACCTGATACGTGAGGTCAATTTCTATACAGGCGCCTTCCCTGCCGAAAGGGGTAATGCCATGAGTTCGGTGCTCGACTTCAAGCTGCGTGACGGTGATTTGGAGAAGAATTCACTGAAAGCAACACTTGGTGCATCGGAAGCATCGCTCACGTCCAACGGACATTTAAGTGAGAAAACTACTTATCTCGTATCTTTACGGCAGTCGTATTTGCAGTTTCTGTTCAAAGCATTAGGATTACCATTCCTACCAACCTATACGGATGCGCAGTTTAAGTTGAAAACTCGCTTTAATGAAGCAAACGAGTTAACATTGTTAGGACTGGCGGGTATTGATAACATGCGACTCAACAAAGATGCTGAGGAGGAAGATGCCCAGTATATTCTGGGTTATCTGCCCAAGATACAACAAGAGACTTTTACGGTAGGTGGTGTGTACAAACATTATGCCGGACACCATGTACAGAGTTTGGTGTTAAGCCACAGCTATCTCAACAACCGGAATACCAAATACCTGAATAACGACGAAAGCAATGAAGAGATGCTCTCTCTCAAACTTCGGTCGAAAGAGCAGGAAACGAAATTGAGAGTAGAAAACAGTTCGGTTTGGGGAAATACCAGGTTAAGTTACGGTGCGAATATGGAATATGCACAGTATGGTAACCGTACGTATCAAAAGCGTTTCACCGGAAGCGAGCAAGTGGTGAACTACCGCACTTGGATAGACATGCTTAAATGGGGTGCTTTTGTAAAAGCGACTTACGAATCGGATGATGATCGATTCAGTGCATCTGTGGGATTAAGAACGGACGCTAACAATTACTCTTCGGAAATGCGTGATCTGAGCGAACAGCTATCACCTCGTCTGTCTGTTTCCTATCAACTCAGCAAAGGACTTTTCCTGAGCGGAAGCATTGGGTTATACTATCAGTTACCCGCCTACACCATGTTAGGATTCAAAGACAACAACGGAGAGTTAGTAAACAAAACCAACCTTCGTTTTATGTCGGTCAGCCAAAAGAACATAGGTCTTTCCTGGCAAATCAATAACCAGGTAGAACTATCTGCCGAAGGTTTCTACAAAGACTATGATCGTATTCCCTACTCCATTGTTGACGGTATTCCCATGGCGTGCAAAGGCAATGATTACGGTGTAGTAGGTAATGAGGCGGTATCATCAACAGCTCAGGGGCGTTCGTACGGAGTAGAATTCATGTTGAAATGGATCGTTGCCCAGAAGCTGAACCTTTCTTCTTCACTCACCCTATTTAAAAGCGAATACAGAAACACCAAAAACGATCCGTACATCGCTTCGGCATGGGATAACCGATTTATATTGAATATGAGTGGTACTTACAATCTGCCTCGCAACTGGAGCATCGGGGCGAAGATCAGTGCCATAGGAGGTGCTCCTTACACTCCTTATGATGTGCAAAAGTCATCGCTCGTTACTGCTTGGGATGCACAGGCTAAACCGTATTATGATTATTCGAAGTTCAACACGGAACGAGCCGATCATTATGCTGCACTTGACGTACGCGTTGATAAAACATATTACATAGGACGATACATGCTTGGATTTTATCTGGATGTACAGAACATTACCGGAAGTAAATTTAAGGAACCCGACGCTATTGTGAGCACCGGAGTTGTAGAGAATCCGTCGGCACCACGTGCGGAACAACGGTATGTTATGAAATACATCAAGCAAGAAAGTGGTACTGTTTTGCCAACTATTGGGGTTACATTTGAGTTTTAATAAAAAAAGAAGCCAACTGTTGCACGGCATTACTAAAAGAAGTAACTTTCGCTTCTGAAAATCTTCACAAACATTTATGGAAATTATTATCATCATTCTGTTGCTGGTTATGAACGGCATTTTCGCCATGTATGAAATAGCATTGGTTTCATCCGGCAAAGCTCGCCTCGAAACAATGGCCGGCAGAGGAAACAGAACGGCAAAAAAAGTATTGAAACAGTTGGAAGAGCCTGAGAAATTTCTTTCAGCCATACAAATCGGAATTACACTGATCGGTATCATATCGGGTGCTTTCGGTGGAGTAGCATTGGCCGATGATTTGGCTCCCCTTTTTAAAGACATACCCGCTACGGCGCCTTATGCCGAGAATCTGGCTATGATTACCGTTGTAGCCATCATCACTTACCTTTCATTGGTCATTGGCGAACTAGTTCCTAAATCGATTGCACTGACAAACCCTGAAAAATATGCATGTGCCTTGTGCCCTGCCATGAGCTTACTATCGAAGTTAGCCTACCCGTTTGTGTACCTGTTAAGTTTGTCAACCCGTGTGGTTAACAGAATGTTAGGTATTGAAGGAGGTCAGGAAAGACCCATGACTCACGAAGAGCTACGCATGATTTTGCATCAGAGCTCGGAGCAAGGAATTATTGACAGGGAAGAAACTGAAATGTTACGGGATGTTTTCCGCTTCTCAAACAAACGCGCCAACGAACTAATGACGCACAGACGAGATTTGGTAATTCTGCAGCCGGACTATACCTTGGAACAAACATTGGCGATAATTGATGAACGGCATTTCAGTAATTATCTATTAGTTGACCATGCCAAAGACGAGACCATCGGCGTTGTTTCGGTAAAGGACATTATTCTGAAAACGGGTTCCGATCAGCCTTTCAACCTAGCCGACATAGCCCGGGAACCTCTTTATATTCCCGAAAGTTTGTATGCAAAGAAAATATTGGAACTATTTAAAAAGAATAAAACCAAATTCGGGGTTGTGGTCAATGAATACGGAGGAACCGAAGGGGTGGTTACGTTGCATGACCTGACCGAAAGTATCTTTGGTGATATACTCGAAGAGGGTGAGACTGAAGAGCTCGAGATCGTTGAACGGGCAGATGGTTCATTACTCGTTGAGGGTTCCATGAATATCAGTGATTTTATGGACGAAATGAATATACTTGAATACGATGACCTTGAAGTGGAGGATTTCACAACGTTAGGCGGAATGGCTATGTTCTTCATCGGACGCATTCCGAAAGAGGGTGATACATTTACCTACCGTCACTTACAATTCGAGGTGGTTGACATGGATAACGGGCGGGTTGATAAACTACTCGTTACCCCTAATAAATAATCTTTAAAAGAACAAATCATGAGATATAATCCCGCCGATAACAGAGAATTGGCTGAACTGACAAAAGCAGTACGAAGCATCGCCAAAGAAGGAGGTGATTTTTTAAGAACTGAGAGAAAGAACTTCAAAAGAGAAAAGGTAGAAGAAAAAAACAGCCACGACTACGTTTCGTATGTTGATAAGGAATCGGAACGCCGATTGGTTGAGCAATTGTCGGCACTGATTCCCGAAGCAGGCTTCATAGCCGAAGAAGGTTCGGGTGAACTGACTACGCAAGAGTATTGCTGGGTTATTGATCCGCTCGATGGCACCACTAATTTTATTCATGACAATGCTCCGTTTTGCATCAGCATTGCGTTGCGGAATAGGGAGGAAGTGTTACTCGGTGTAGTCTATGAAGTATGTCGCAATGAGTGCTTTTGGTCGCACAAAGGCATTCCCGCCTATCTTGATGAGGAGGAAATTCATGTATCCGCAATTAATAAACTGAATGATGCTTTCGTCGAATTGGGATTACCTTATAACTTCAATGCTTACAAGAAGATGGCAGATTACCTCATTCACACATTATACGGAAATGTGGGTGGACTACGTATTCAGGGATCGGCCGCTGCTGAGATTTGTTACGTTGCTGCCGGACGGTTTGAAGCGCGTCTGGAAGCTTTCTTAGGTCCGTGGGATATTGCTGCAGGCTCTATTATCTTAAAAAATGCCGGGGGGATGATTACTGATTTTGCGGGTACAGGTGATTTTTATTCGGGACGTGAAGTATTAGCCAGTAACGGTATCTTGCACGAAGAATTATTGCACATTATCCATTCATTCAATCCTTAAAAGATAGTGCGTATGATAAACTATTACTTTTATGAAACGATAATTGGTTACTTAACCATTTCGGCCGATGAACAAGGCATTACAGATGTATCATTTGGTAAAAGAAATCCAGTTCATGCTGTTTGCGAAGAGACACCTGTCATTAAACAGGCTGTAAGCGAATTACAAGAATATTTTGAAGGAAGAAGGCGAGAGTTTACCGTTCCGTTGCATCCTCAAGGAACTGATTTTCAATTAAGAGTTTGGCAAGTACTCCGTACCATTCCTTATGGTAAAACATGGAGTTACAAACAAGTAGCAACGGCTGCCGGCAACCCCAATGCATCTCGTGCCGTAGGCATGGCCAATAACCGTAATCCCATTGCCATTATCATTCCATGTCATCGCGTAATTGGTGCTAACGGACGTTTAGTAGGTTATGCAGGAGGACTAGACGTTAAGGAAAAATTGCTTGAGATAGAGCAATAACCAAAAATCCCTGCAAGAGGTTAAGCTTGCAGGGATACTCATAATCACAGTAAAAACATATCTATATATGAAAGACACATTAGTCTAGGTTTGCTATTGGAACCCTTCCTCCATCATACCACCATCACCGTTGTTCTGCTGTTCCTGTCGGTCGGGACGTTTGCTGCTACCTTTCATGTTACCGAAATTATAAGTCAGCGTAAAGCCTACGGTACGACCGGAACGGGCAAATACTGATTCCTGACTGAATCCGGAACCCGAAGTAATTGTTTCTCTTTTGCGTGAATTCAGTAAATCACGAGTATTAATAGTCAGGCTCAGCTTCCGATCGAGGAATGATTTTCTAAGGCCTAAATCAATTGCATGGTTGGCTTTACGATATCCTTGTGCTACTAACTCACGCGAGTTATAATCGCCGGTAGCTTGCAAAGAGACGCCCCAAGGCAACATGACATTGGCTATAATCCTGGCACTCCACGAGAAATCTTCATCGGCCTCACCAACTACGGGAGTAGTTGCCCCTGCGGGTAAGTAACTAAAGCCATCGAGTTTGTTATAATAAAAGTTCAACGTGCTGGTCAAGTCAATCATACGAAACAGGTTATTCTTTAAAATAAGTTCCGTTCCGGCCGACTGAGTTTTGGCTATATTCTCAAACGTACTCTTCATAATATCACCATCGCGATAACTGATTCGTTGAATTACGTTGTCCGTGTTACGGTAATACAACGATGCCGAAAGCGTATGATTTTCCCAGTTCTTAATGTAATTCAATTCCAATGAATTGGAGTATTGCGGAAGCAACAAAGGATTACCGTAAGAAATGTTCGTTGAGTCAGTGAGGTTTACAAACGGGTTTAACTGTCCACCCCAAGGACGAGATACACGTCGGGTGTAATTCAGTTGCAGTTCGTTATTCGAAGGCAACTGATAAGACAGAAACGCACTTGGATAGAACGAGAAATAATCATCTTTATAAGCCGGATGATCTGTCTCAGACTGATTGTAACCTAATGAATTGGTATTGGTACGCGTGTGTTCTCCACGCAAACCTAACTGAATGCCGAATCGATTGATGCGTTTCGAGTAGGTTGCATACAAAGCATTCACATTCTGATCATAGGTAAAGTTATTATAAAGTCCCTCGTTGAAAGCGGCATTGCCCTCCGATGTTCCCGAATAAGTTGACACCTTGCTTTTCGATGTGAGGAACTCACCTTTATAACCGGCTTCAATCTTGTTCTGCTCACCAAATTCTGTCACATAGTCGGCCTGAAACTCCCACTTCCTAGGTTTCATTACATTCTCCTGAAATTGGTAAGAAGAAGTTGAAGTACCGCCCGCATAGTTTGATACTTGTAAGAACGAACTTTCAGGGGTTATGTTAACTAAGTTGTATGAAGCCGACAAGTCGAGATTACTCTTCTCGCTGAAATCTCTTTTGTACCCAATTTCAAAGTTACCGATATTCATCTTTCTCTTCTCGGCGGAAGTACGCAGACTACTGGTAAAAGAGCCCGGAATGTTGCTGGTGTAATTCAGCCAATCAGTTTCATCTCCCCTACCCAACAAGCCAAATCCACTGAAGCTAAAATGGTCTTTATCAGTGGCATGGTAAGTAGTTCCCATTCTGGCAATGACCGGTTTACGCGTATCCTCATCGTTACGCAACTGGTTCAGATAAGAAACCGGATCCCCATTATCATCCAGATTCTGACGATTGGTATAACCCTCTCCTTCCGACTTACGTACGCGCGTGCCCACGTTAACGAAAGACTCAAACTTTCCACTGCTGAAGTTTACGTTACCCGCAGCATTGTAGCCACCCCGAGTATCAACACCCGCCTGCAAACTTCCGTAATAACCGGCTTTGCGGTTTTTCTTCAACACAATGTTAATGATACCGGCTGTGCCTTCGGGATTATATTTGGCCGACGGATTGGTAATTACTTCCACACGTTCAATTGATTCGGCCGGTAGTTGCTCCAATATTTGAGCACGGTTATCAGCAGATAACCCCGACTCTTTACCGTTAATCCAAACAGTAACACTTGAGTTACCACGAAGAGAGACCTCTCCCTCGGGATCAACCTGAACCGAAGGTATGTTACCAAGTACATCACTGGCTGAACCTCCGGCAGTAGCTAAACTTTGATCCACGTTAAACACTTTGCGGTCAATCTCAAATTTCATCTGAGACCGTTGTCCCACCACCTGCACTTCATTCAAAAGTTGCGTATCTTCTTTGAGTAAGATGTTACGCAGATTTATCGTTTTTTGTCCCGTACCAATTGTCAGTTCTTTCTCAAATGTAGCATATCCTACTACGGATACGGCAACCACATAATTGCCGTTTGATACACCATCTAGTCTGAAAGCACCCAACTGATCGGATACGGTTCCTTTGATAAACTCTTTACTTCCCGTTTTACGCAAACTGATGTTTGCAAACTCCATTCCTTGTTTCGTGGAGGCGTCAATGACTTTTCCTGTAATTTGCGCCCCCTTTTCTGTCTCAGCATAAACGGTTAAAACTGATAATACCAACAAAAAAAGAACTGTTAATCGTCTCATATTTCACTTATTAGTCTAGGGTTTACGTAGCCTGCATCCACCTATTGAAAACTATACGGTTACATTTCGGCAACATAACCAGCAGGCCCCTTAATTAAATACTTTGAGTGTTTGACAAACAAACAACCCAATGAGTTTAATCGCCCATTACTCTTTAACTAAAAGTTAAGATTTCAATAGATATTATAACAGACTAGCGCAGACAGATCATTTATTTATGTCTACCTTTGAATTACTAACTGATGAATTAAATGAATCTGAAAAACTTTCTAATAACAATGTGTATGGCAACAATAATTCCTGTTACGACCGACGCCCAGGCACAAAACACGGTCTTCAAAGAATTGATTTCTTATGCGATAAAAGCTCCCTCAGGCCATAATACGCAACCCTGGTTATTCAGAATACAACCCAACGAGATTGAGATATTGCCCGATTTCGGTCAGTCGCTGCCAATTGTTGACCCGATGAACCGGGAATTGTACATCAGCTTGGGATGCGCGGCCGAAAACTTATGCATTGCTGCACAAGAGAAAGGATACCTTCCGCAACTATCTGTGGAAAAGAAAGACGAAAAGACGTATAGCATTCATATTGCCCTACAAAGTGCATCGCCACAAAGCCACCCGCTGTTCGCATCGATCAGCAAGAGACAAACAAACCGAAGCGTTTACACTTGTCGGAAGATAAGCCGCGATACGGTTTCCATCATCAAAAACATGCCGGTAGAAAGTGGAGTTCGTTTTTACATGTATATAAAAGGAGAAGACGATTACAAGCGGCTAACCAATTACATCTGCTTGGGAAACGATGTTCAGATGAGCGACGGTGCTTTTAAAAAAGAATTATTGGATTGGATACGGTTTAACAGCAAGCATGCCGAAAAGACAAATAACGGACTGACCAACGCTGCCATGGGTGTTCCCGGTGTTCCGTCGTTAATTGCACGCCCCATAGTAAACAGTTTCCTTAAGCCCAAGACCCAAAACAAATCGGATTTAAAGAAGATTGAGTCATCCTCTCACCTCGTACTTTTCACCGTTAAAGAGAACACGGTTGAAGAGTGGATATCGCTGGGACGGACATTGGAACGCTTTTTACTGGAAACTACCCGATTGGGAATATGCAATGCTTACATGAACCAGCCGTGCGAAGTGCCTGAACTAACGGAAACAATAAGGGAGAAGCTTCTCCAAACCAATGAACATCCTATGTTAATTGTTCGTTTGGGTTACGCCTCTCCCATGCCTTACTCCCCCAGAAAAGGGGTAGAAGATGTACTTATTCCTTAAGAGGAAGCCAACCCGTTCGTGTTAACAAGCTGTTCCACATGGGGATAGGAATATGTAAACCCGACTGGTTGTGCACATCCAGTGCCGTTTCTATCGAATCAAGTTGACCATTTTTCAACTTCTCCAGCCAATGAGGTTCAATAAGTAATTCGCGACCCAATGCGACTAATTGTACACCGGTGTCGAGAACCGTATTGGCCTGCTGTGGCGTGCTCACTCCTCCAACACCTATCACAGGCAGTTTATGTCCCACCTTATCATAAATAAGTTGTGCTCTAGGTGTGGCATCTGCGGCATCTCGCAACGAAGCGCCAAAGAAGTTCATGGTTGAAACGTGCAGGTAATCCAGCTCTTTCTCAGAGAGAACTTCCGCCAAAGCCAACGTATCATTCATGGTAATTCCCGGGTTTTCAAGCTCTTCGGGGGAGATACGATAACCAATGATGAAAGGTTTGTCGGACGCCTTTTTCACGGCTGCCTTTACGGCATCGACCACTGCCAATGGGAAGGTCATTCTCTTTTCAAGAGTCCCTCCCCATTTGTCGGTTCGTCTGTTTGAATGCGGAGAGAAGAATTGCTGTATTAAATACGTATTGGCACCATGAATTTCAACACCATCGAAACCGGCTTCCACGGCTCTACGGGCGGCTTCTCCGTAAGCTGCTATGGTTTCTTCTATTTCCAATTCGGTCATTTCACGAGGTGTTACGGCTCCTTCACGCACAGGTGCAACAGCGCTGGCACTCAATGGCTCGCCGCCGGGGACCAGTTCGGGGGGACACATTCTTCCGCCGTGGTGAATCTGCAACACGGCCTTTCCTCCGTTTTCTTTCAATGCAGCAGCCAATCGCTTCAAGCTAGGCAACATATCGTCTGAGTAAGCACTGAATTGTCCGGGAAAAGCTTTTCCCTGCGGAGTTACGTAAGCGCATGCGGAGATAAGTAAACCGGCTCCTCGGTTACGCTCTTTGTAGTAAGACAGTTCATCATCGGATACGGTTCCGTCTTCGTTGCCCGAGAAAGTGGTCATCGGTGCCATCACTATTCTGTTATCGACCTGAATTCCTGATACAGGAAACTGAAAAGGAGATAACAACTTGCTAAAATCTTCATTCATAACTGTGATTCCTTTCTTATACTATACTATTTATAGAATGTGAGAACAGAACGATTGAAGGGTCTTGTTTGTTCGTTAAAAGCCAAACAGGAATACTAAAAGAAGTTATACCTAATTGCATCTTTCCAAATTAATTGTACTTTTGATAAATGACTAAATATACGTAATATGATGAAGAAAGTTTATTTTATTGTTTTAACGGCTTTATTAATGGTGTCTTGCCAAACACCTCCATCGGGAGAAACGAATATGGAAGCAACAAACCAAACGGTAGAAAGTATTATGAGTCGCCGGAGTATACGTTCATACAAAGCTGAACAGATTACGGCCGAACAACTTGACACGTTAACAGAATGTGCCATCAACGCACCAAGTGCTTTAAATAAGCAATCGTGGGAAGTGCGGGTAATACAAAAGCCCGATTTAATAAAAGCAATCAACGATGGTTTTATCAACTTCGCTAAAGGAAAAGAGATGAAGGGTAGTGCCTCGAAGGCTCAGCAAGAAGGATTTAGTGTGTTTCACGGAGCACCTACTATTATTGTAGTGGCCAATGATACAACCAACCATTATAGTGAGGTTGACTGCGGTTTATTGGGACAGAATATTTTGCTCGCTGCCGAATCAATGGGCATAGGCACTTGTGTGGTAGGAAGTGTTATTGCATACATGAGCACACCGGAAGCCAAAGAAGTGATTGCTCAGCTTAATCTGCCCGAGAATTTTGCTCCTCTTTATACTATATCCGTAGGTTATCCTAACGAATGGCCGGACGCCAAGCCACGTGACAAAGCTAAAGTGCAAGTGCTTAAATAAAAATTTGCTGGTGAACAAATCTTTTATACACCCGGGTGTACGACTTCTGTACACCCGGGTGTATAAGTGTTCTACATGGGGGTGTACAAGGCCTGTACATCCGGGTGTACAGAAGGTTTTGAAACCAGCAATTTCTTTATTAGAACGTATGGAATAAGGCGAAGTACCGTATTAGTTTAACTGCGGTAGACTGGCATTTATTTCATCCATCAGTTGGTCCATCGTTACTCGTGTTGTATCAATGCCTTTATTCAGGTTGCCATACGGAGCATATACATCCATCTTCGTAATAGAAAACAAGCCCACAGTAGTTACACCTGCAGCAACTGCCAAATGCATCATGCCACTATCGGCACCAATAAACAGGCGGACGTTAGCAAGTACAGAGGCTATCTCCCGTAAGTCTTTACTATAATACGCAGGAACGGAAAACCCTATTTGTGAAACATTCTCGGCAGGAAGTATTTCAATGATGTTATAATTATCAAAACGGTGCTTTAATTCTTGAAGAAACTGTTGCCACCATTCTTGCTGATAACATTTGGCACCGGTGGCAAAGGTAAAGAGTGCAATGGTTTCTTTCTTATCATCAGCAATATACTTTCTTAAAACTTCTTTTCCGGCTAGCAGTTCGGCATCACTTAACTGTATTTTCAGCAAAGGCAACTCTTTGGTCATTTCATCATAGCCCAGAGCGGAAAAATAGGTGCGTAAATTATAGATGGGTTTAACTGCAATGTGTTTTTTATAAGGAAGGTTGATGAGTACATTAACATCAGCTTCGTCACCAAAGATTTTATAAGTTGAGCGTGCTACTTTAGTCGCTATTCTGCCCGATGAGGAAGTACTTACTACGTTTATGACCAAATCATATTTCTTCGAGCGAACTTTATACCATCCGGCAACATAACAGAAAAAGTCATTGAAGTGCTTCCTTGGGAGAGTCATAATATCGTCTACCGCTTCGTCGTTATGAAACAACACCCGGCAAAGAGGCCCTTTTACAAAAAGATCAATTTTACTATCAGGAAACATGCGATGAACTTCTTGTATCAAAGGAGAAATCAGCAACTGATTGCCCAAACGGTGATTGGGTCTGACGATTAACACCTTTTTTATACATTTTCTGTCAACACTATCGACACAAGAAATGCCCGATTTTATACTACCGGTCAATAAACACAGCGTTTTTCTGCGAACACAGTTCACCAATTCAATAGGCCTCATTGTTCTTTCATATTATTACAATTACTCTCTCTAATACACTCATTCAAACACTTTTGATCCCTCTAAAGTTTTTCTTAATAAGAAAATAAAAAGATCACAAAACTCCTTTCATAAAGGTCTTATCATACTTATTATACTTTCTGGAAATCGATGCAAAGTTAGTAAAGTTTTCAACCTAAGCTCATATTTAAATCAGGAAATACATTACAAACAGATTAATATCTACCAACGGGCGTATTTTATCTATTAGAAAAGAGTGCATATTGATCAGATAAAGAACAAAGACACCCCCAGCACACTGATAATGGCGCCTATTATCTCTCTAAGGGTTATTTGTTGCTTGAAGAAATAATGTGATGGCCAAAGTATGAAGATGGGGGTAAGCGCCATCAAGGTAGATGCAATACCAGCTTCAGTATATTGAACTGCCATCAATGAAAAAGAAACACCTATGAAAGGGCCAAAAATGGTTGCGCCCAAAGCAGCGCCCATTCCTTTATAATCTCTGCGGGCAGTATTTAAGGTGTGAAATTGTTTTTTATAGCCCATGATCAAGATGAAACCAATTGCTCCTACGGCTGCACGAATAAAAGTAGAGGCAAAAGGTACTAAATCGGAAACAGATTCCATGTGTTCAGGAATAGACGCTTCATAATAATTCATTCCTATTTTGCTGAGTACTAAACCAACTCCTTGGCCTACTCCGGCTCCAATGCCAAAGAGCACGCCTTTCAATGGCAGTTTTAATCCTATTTTATGAGAGCTGCCCCGGCCTAAAACCGAAAGTCCAATTCCAAATAATGTGATCAGCATGCCTGCCAGGGTTTGGAGTGACAAATGTTCTCCCAATATAATCCATCCGAAAAAAGCAGCAGCTATGGGAGCCGTAGTCATAAACAACTGTCCAAACCGTGAACCGATTAGCACATACGAGTTGAAGAGGCAATAATCTCCCAACACATATCCTACAAAACCCGATAAGGCTAGCCAGATTAATGTGGCAGAGTCTGTGTAGAGTGGCAAAAAGGAACCGGTAAACCACCACAAAGTTCCTCCAACCATGATAATGGAAAGTGTTAGTCGAATGACGTTAAGTTGTAAGGTGCCCAATCTTTTGCTGGCTGTTTCAGCAAATAAAGCCGTGATTGTCCACGACACAGCCACGCCCAAAGAAAGTATTTCGCCAAAGTATTGCATCTTTCTATCAATTTGGCTGCAAAGTTATAATAAAAAAGCAATAACAACTTTAGTAGTCCCCACGCTTTCTAATGAAATTCTAATGTAATTATAAGAAGTTTCTAATTACAATGAAGAAACTATCAATCTATCTTTGTCATGTCCAAAAGACATAGAGTTTATCATTTATATAGTAAATCACTTAAAAGAATTACAATTATGAAAAAGATTATTTTTGCAGCTGCTATGGTAGCTATGATGTGTGCAGGTAACGTAGTTTATGCTCAGGTTAAGAAATCAGAGCCGGTGAAGACTGAACAAACTGCTTCTAAGAAAGCTGAATCGTCTAAGAAAGCATGCAAGGAAACTAAAGCAAAGAAAGCCGAATCAGCAAAAGCTGTTACTCCGGCCAGCAATGCTAAAAAAGGCATGAAATAAAAATTTCCTGTTTTGAATAAAAGAAAAGAGAGGGGTCTTTCATTGAAGAAGACTCCTCTCTTTCTGTTTCAACTGCTTAACAGTTAATTCATCCGAAACGAAACGGTATGCAGTTTGGTGCTGTCGGAGGTTCCTCCGTACAACAACTTATACTCACCGGGAATGCATCTCATCGTATTTGAGTTGGTGTCAAACCAAACTAATTCATCGGGATTGAGCTGGATTTTGACATCTTGTTTCTGACCGGCTTTGAGGAATACTCGTTGGAAGGCACGAAGCGTTTTCGAAGGTCCTTCTACATCAGCCGGTCTGTTCAGATACACCTGGATGACTTCTTCGCCATCGTACTTACCAGTATTGGTCACCGGAATCGTTAATTCTACAGAATTTCCGGTCTTGACAACTGCCTTGGCTAATTTAGCCTGACCGTAAGTAAAGGTCGTATAGCTCAAACCATGACCGAAAGGAAATAAAGCTTCGCCTTTAAAATAACGATAGGTACGTCCTTTCATATTATAATCTTCAAAATCGGGTAACTGATCTACATTCTTATAGAAGGTAATGGGTAATCGTCCGGCCGGATTATAATCACCGAACAAGACGTCGGCCACGGCAACACCGGCTGCTTGTCCCGGATACCACGCCTGCAAAATAGCTCGACAACTTTTCGTCTCGGGCACAAGTCCCATAGCAGAACCTGAACAGTTTACAAATACAACCTGTTTACCGGCGGCATGCAATTGCTTTAGCAATTCTCTTTGTACTGCAGGTAGTTCTATGTTGGTGCGGTCTCCTCCTTTAAATCCATCAGTATTTACAGCCATCTCTTCACCTTCCAATTTGGGAGAAATACCTCCGGCAAAAATAACCACATCGGCGTCTTTCACCCTTTCAATTTCTTTGCTAAAGTTAATCGTTTCTTCTTTTCCCAAATCAAAGTTCAACGAACCTTCATAACGCACGCTATAGTCTAAACGAATAGTATATGATTTTCCGGCTTCTGCATGAAGCATATAAACCTTAGTCGGTAATCCGATAGATCCTCCTTTGTTTTGTTCTTCTCCATCAATATATAATGTATAGCCGCCGTTAAGATTCATATGGAAAGCCACATCGCCAGATTCCTTAGGAGTAAAAACTGATTCATAGCGGGCCGAAAAGTTTGTCAATGATACGCCACGGGCAAAAACAGTTCCTCCGGCAGCTGAGAAATTGAACGGAGTTGTTAACCAGTCTGTAGTAGCAGGTTCGCCATTAAACGTTGTATTATTCCAATACGTAGCCTGAAAACCTTGTTTGCCATTCAAGGCACATTGATCAAAGAAGCTATTCAAAACTACATTTTGCGTAAATGTGCAGCCTTGGGTATAGATCACATTTTCGGCTCCTATCTTATTCTTTATTCCTTCCAGAATAGTGGTTGTATGATATGGAAAACCATTGTAATTAGCCCACATCGTTACAGAATCGGTAGCATTGGGTCCCATGACAGCTACTTTCATTGTTTTTTTCAAGGGAAGTATGTTGTCTTTGTTTTGCAACAAAGTCATGCTTTCACGCGCCATCTTGATAGCCAGCTGCTGGTGTTTCGGACTGTTGATAACATCATCCTTCAGTTGCATCCAGGGAACAAGTGAGGGGTCATCCATTTCTCCAAGTTCGAAACGGGCTTTCAGCAAACGAATAACAGATTCATCAATGCGTTTTTCATCAATCAAACCACGCTTTACTGCGTCTGTCAGATTGCTATAAACCGGACCGCACTCCACATCTGTTCCAGCTGATACGGCTTTTGATGCGGCATGAGCTTCATCGGGTTCCGTTCCATGTCCCTTGGGAACAGGTGTGAACATATCATTAATAGCCCAGCAATCACTCACAACCAAATGTTTATATTGCCATTCATCACGCAAAATATGCATTAGCAGTCTATTTGATCCGCAACATGGGTCACCTTCAAAGCGGTTATATGCACACATAACCTCCTTAACATTAGCCTTCTGAACCAAATCTTTAAAGGCGGGAAGGTATGTTTCCCACAAATCACGGGGGGAAATATTCTCTGCATTATAAGTATGTCTGTTCCACTCGGGACCGCTATGAACGGCAAAGTGTTTTGCACAAGCATGCAGTTTATCATACCCGCCTTTGGCTTCACCCTGCAATCCGCGTACAACAGCTTGTCCCATCATGCTGGTCAGATAGGGGTCTTCTCCATAAGTTTCCTGTCCCCTACCCCAGCGCGGATCACGGAATATATTTATGTTGGGAGTCCAAACAGTCAGCCCCTGATACCTTCCGTGCTGACCGGATGAACTAAACTGGCGATATTTAACTCTGGCTTCATCACTAACTGCATCAAATACATTGAATAGTAAATCCTTATTAAAAGAAGCAGCCATACCGATTGTTTGAGGAAAAACCGTTGCGTTTCCTGCACGAGCAATTCCGTGAAGGGCTTCACTCCACCAATCGTATGCTTTGATACCTAACCGTGGTATGGCTTTAGAAGAGTTCTGCATGAGAGAAACTTTTTCCTCCAAGGTTAATCGAGGTAATAAATCGTTAGCTCTTTCCGTTGGTGATAATTTAGGATTCTTGTATGCTTCTTGAGCAGAAATAGTAAAAGAGAAGCAAAAAAGACAAGCAACACCTAAATTCGCTTTAATAAGATGTGTCAATTTCATCGTATTTACATTTAGTTATTAAAATCTCTGTCGATGCAAAAATACACTATTCAACTTATAAAACAACCCTCTTCATTAACTATCAGATAATATGTAACATAAACAATAATTTATGTTACACGAAGCAAATCAGCGTAACGGTATGTAACACAAATGAGCCCTAAAAGCAAACAATTAAGCCTTAGATTTAATACCTTTGTTCCGTATACCAATTCATTAAAAACATAATACCATGATAAACAATACAAAGAAGCGGATATTACTCATTACATTAGCATTAATAATGCTTATCTGTGCCAAAGCAGAAGTTAAACTTCCGGCCGTTCTGTCAAACGGTATGGTTCTGCAACGAGAACAACCCATTCAGATTTGGGGCACTGCCGATGCAAATGAGGCAGTTAACATAACATTCAATAAGCACAAAGTGACCGTCAAAGCGGATCAAAATGGGAAGTGGACTGCTACTCTCCCGGCTTGTAAAGCGGGTGGCCCTTATGAATTAATCGTTAATCACCTGATAATAAAAGATGTTCTTGTTGGCGATGTGTGGCTCTGTTCCGGACAATCAAATATGGAATTACCTATAAATCGTGTTACTGATCTGTATCGTGAAGAAACAGAGATGTATGAGAACAACAACATCAGATACGTCAAAACGCCCTACGGAAACGATGTAAAAGGTCCGCAAGAAGATATTTCAAAAATGGAATGGAAAGCCTTAACCAAAGAAACTGCACCTGGCTTTTCTGCTTTAGCCTATTTTTTTGCTAAAGAAATGTATAACAAAACCAAAGTTCCGGTTGGCATTATCAATTCAAGTTGGGGCGGTAGCACCATCGAAGCTTGGATGAGTGAAGAAGCTTTGAAAGACTTCCCTCGGAATCTGTTAGAAAGAGATATTTTCTCTTCGGATGAATATAGAAAGTTGATCAATCAAAGCAGTAGTATGATGAATGCATTTTGGGATAGATCATTATATAAGGGAGACAAAGGATTACATGATTCAATTTGCTGGTATAAGACTGAATTTGATGATTCAAACTGGGCATCTATAGATATGTTCAGTTCGGGATGGAGTATCAACAAAGGATATCCCATAAATGGTTCACACTGGTTTCGTCAAGCAGTTGAACTCTCGCCTACTCAGATAAAAGATGGGGTATTGCGCGTTGGATGTATCGTTGATGCTGATTCTGTTTTTGTAAATGGAACTTTTGTTGGGACTATAGCATATCAATATCCTCCTCGTATTTATAAAGTGCCCGCTTCGATCTTAAAAGCCGGAAAAAATATAATTACCGTGCGCCTGATTAGTTATGGAGGACGTCCCAGTTTTGTTAAAGACAAACCTTATTGTTTTATTTTGAGAGGTGATAGTATTAAATTGTCCAGCCAATGGAAGTATAAGTTGGGTTGTGAAATGCCAACCAGAGTGAATGGCGTTTCATTTCAAAATGTTCCAACGGGTATGTATAATTCAATGATTTTTCCCTTATCAAAACTTCAGTTTAAAGGGGTATTGTGGTATCAGGGTGAAAGTAATACAGGACGCTCTCACGAATATGAAGCCTTATTATCTTCCATGATCATTGATTGGAGAAGTAAGTTAAACAATTCTACGCTACCATTCTTTATTATTCAATTGCCAAACTTCATGCAAACACACACATATCCATCTGAAAGTGGTTGGGCTCAGCTGCGTGAAGCACAAAGGTTAGTAACAACTAAACTACCCAACACTGCTCTTGTAGTAGGTTTAGGTTTGGGAGAATGGAATGACATTCATCCACTAAACAAAAAAGAACTAGCCAAAAGGGTTGCTTTACAAGCCGACAGACTTGCCTATAATCAGAAAAAAAATGTTAGTTCAGGTCCTGTCTGCATATCAGCCAAGCTCGAAGACGGAAAAATAGCACTTACTTTTCAAAAAGGTACCGATGACTTTCTTCCAGTTGATTCGTTAGAAGGTTTTGCTATTGCCGATAAAGATGGACGTTATCAATGGGCCAAAGCTCAAATCTCGGGTAATAAAATCCTAATATGGAATGAAAACATTGCCAACCCTACGATGATTCGTTATGCATGGGATGATAATCCAAAAGGAAATCTTAGAAACAAAACAGGTTTACCTGCCTCTCCTTTTCAAATAAAGGTAGAATAAATACAGAATCATGATTTATCTGAAAGAGTTGTAGACTGGTAATAGAGTCTGCAACTCTTTTTGCATTATACCTATTTTATTTGTAACTTCGTTGAAAAATAGAATAAGTATGTTTCGTAAATTAGTTGCAATTGAGCCTATTAGCTTAATTCATTCTGCTGAAAAAGCATTAAAGAAGTTCGCCAAAGAGGTTATTCTTTTTGGAGATATTCCTCAAAACGATAATGAAATAGTAAGTCGTATTAGCGATGCCGATGCCGTATTATTGAGTTATACTTCTCAAATCAATAAATGGGTGCTAGACAGATGCGATCAAGTAAAATACATCGGAATGTGCTGTTCTCTCTACTCACCAGAAAGTGCCAATGTTGACATTATCTATGCCAATAAAAAAGGTATTACAGTAACGGGAATTCGTGATTATGGCGACGAAGGAGTAGTAGAATACGTTATTAGTGAATTAGTTCGCTGTCTGCATGGTTTCGGACAAGAAGCATGGGACGAAATCCCCCGAGAAATTACCGGATTAAAGGCTGGAATCATTGGATTAGGAAAATCAGGTGGAATGATTGCTGATGCCATGAAGTTTTTTGGTGCAGACATTTCATATTTTGCAAGAAGTGAGAAAGTCAATGCACGTCAGAAAGGTTATAAGTTCTTGCCATTAGATAGACTACTTCGTGAAAGTGAAGTGGTATTTTGTTGCTTGAACAAAAATACCATCTTACTCCACGAAGCAGAATTTCAATCTTTAGGTGAGAATAAAATATTATTCAATACGGGACTATCACCTGCATGGGATGAGGCACCCTTTCTCGACTGGCTAAATGGAAAAAACCTTTGTTATTGTGATACTATAGGAGCTTTGGGCGGAAAACATTTACTTGATCATCCACACGTCCGATGTATGCAGGTTTCAACAGGTCGAACACAACAAGCCTTTGATCGTTTAAGTGAGAAAGTATTAGCTAATTTATCAGAATACAATAGGCGATGCAATATTCAGCAGGGTGTTAACGACTGACCACCCTGCTATTTCAGCCGTTGCGCTATACACATCAATAACAGCATGAACTTGATCATTCTTAATTTCCACTCTTTGAGTATCTCCGATAAACCCAGGAGTTGATACCATTGTCATTTCCATGTTCTCAGGTCCGACCGATGCCAATGATGCTGCAACAGAAACATTCACCTTCGTAGGAAACAATTCGATTGCCTCTTTGGCATTCCCACTGAAAACCGTTTTTTGTTCATTAAGTAAGCTATCATCATAAACAGTCGTACCCATCAATGCACGTGGATTTTTCTCATTAAAAAATTTCGCAGAGGCATTCCCCATTAAGAAGGCTGTACGCAACACATCAAAGCCTCCAGTTGCTCCCGATGCAATATAAACCTTGGTTCCATTAAGTTTAGCAGTATTCATAACTTCATTATAAAAAACCGAGTCCGCCAAAGCACCAATAGATAAGGTTATAATTGAAGTTCCATTTTGAAGAGTTGGCAATGCAAGTTCTCTCATGGCATTAGGAGAAGCTAATTCAACCAGAAAATCTGGTTTCAGAGAGAGTAATTCATTCAAGTCTCTACAAACTCGACAAGACTTGCCTTTCTCATTCATCCTACTTGACAGAGACTCTGCTTTAGCAAACGTACGAGAGTAAACACCAACCAAGTCATACTCATCTAATATTCCACTAACAATTGCATCTGCCACAATCGTTGATAAGCGTCCACAACCCACAATCACAATTTTCTTCATACTACTTTTATTAATAAAAAACCTAAACGCAAAAAGTCCCACAGCTTTTTATAGCTGCAGGACTTCTTCAAAAAACGGCGACTACCTACTCTCCCACTGTTACGCAGTACCATCGGCGTGACAAGGCTTAACTTCTCTGTTCGGAATGGGAAGAGGTGGAACCCTTGTGCTATAGTCACCTTAATAAGGGAGA
>Ga0129308_1000799_pt1 | contig 40915 bp, 37 predicted proteins | sample L827metagenome_FD_94440 | JGI IMG/M metagenome (GOLD analysis project Ga0129308, IMG submission 94440) | Ring-tailed lemur group fecal microbial communities from Wisconsin, USA - L827 metagenome | ecosystem: Host-associated > Mammals > Digestive system > Large intestine > Fecal | place: USA... | reverse complement strand
TGTAAAAATGGTTTCTAGTCAATTCCATTATACCAAACGGAACAGGTTTATGCCTTTTTTATTGGCTGAAATATTGAATTTTCAAGGTTCAACACACCGTATCGGTGTGGGAAGTTTTAGTAATTAAGTCACCACAACAAAATCATAAACCGGAGACCCATGCTATGAATAAAAGTATAACACAAGACAACAAGAATGAAAAAACGATTTCTGCATCTATCAGAAGAAAAGTGAAAGGCAGCGTCCTAAAGCACTGCCTCACGGCTTCGATAACCGAGAGGCTATTTCTCAAAATCTATCTGGACTAATTTTTTCCCATTAGGCAGCATATACTCTAAAATATCGATTAGGTGATAATCAATTTCAAGCATTGCTTTCTCCAATGCGTGTTCTTCCATTTGGTGATGTACTTGATCCAGTCCGTCAAACGCATGCAGATATGGGGAATCTGACACCCAGTTATCCTCCATATTGATTTGAATAATACATGAAACGTACTTCGGATTTACCTGCCGGACTGCTTTCTGAAAGCACTCATATCCAATATACTCAATCAGCAGATTTGCAATAACCATATCTGCTTTTGGCAGCTTCTCCACTTCGTCTGTCAAATTGATACACAGACATTCCAGAAGCCCGTCCAACTCCGGATATCTTTGAGCGACTTCCTCCAGATAAGAAGAATTGATGTCTACCCCATATACTCTTTCAAATTTGTCTTTCTGAATATGCTCAAGACCATTACCGCCCGCAATCCCCAATATTATTACACTGGAAATAGGATGCGCAGAAAATTGGCCTTTCATCATTTCATTCATAGCCTGTAATTGCATAACAGAATCTAGCTTCATATGATTTTCATAATCAGATAATGGAATTTCTTCCCACGGATTTTTCATTTTCTCACCTCTGACATATAATTACTCTAAAGCCTGGAAAAGTCGACTACGAACGGCAAATAAATAGAAGTCAGACCGCAGAAGGTTCCGCAATAACTCTCTCAAATTTTGTGCGTACTATGAGATAGCGGTTCCCGCTGTGAACCGCAAACCAGCCGAAATTGTCCCCTGCCAGCCGCCGCATCCTACGGATGGTTTCCCGTCTCATAGCACCATCTGGCAATATCGGCAATCAGATCTGCCGGGACCGGGCTGCTGTATGGGAGCTGTATCGTCCCCTTACTGGTCTTATATTCTTTCAGCCGTTCACAAAACTCCTGGACAGCCTCCGGTCCCGGATACAGGCTGGCATGATTTTTAAAACCGGCAAACTGGATAATGCTATAGTTTCTCCAGAAAGTCGGCATGCTCCACGAAATCCGTTCTTCCGCCTCGGGCAGTGCTGCATGTATCGCTTTCCTTATGGCTTCCAAATACTGCCGTGCCTCTTCCGGCTGCGCCGCAATATATGCATCCACCGTTTCCGGTGTTTTTCCGCAGTAATGGCTCTGGTTCTGTTTTTTAAAAGTGCGCCCGCACTTTGGACATGTCCACACCATTCAAGCCTCTCCTATTCCCTTTCTTCTACTGTTACCCGGACACTGTCGCCCGGCTGCTTCCCAATCCTGGAACGTATCTCTTTCCGTACACCTATGATGTAGCAGACACTCCCGTCCGCATTTTTTACTCCCATATTCACAATACTGCCGTCATATTTTTCTCCGTCAAATGTGGCGTGTACTTTTACCCGTCCTCGTCCGAATTCTTCCCTGATATCGTAGGGAAAAATGACATAAGCACCACCTGTTTCTCCCGCTCCATAAAGCAGGGATTCATATTCATACACTTTGTGCTTCACTGCTGCACCTCATCCGATTTGTTTTCCCCAGTATAACATGAAATCTGCCAGACTAAAAGGACAAACTCCCGTGCTTCACATATTATTCGATAAATTCCATCCGTTCCATAATATCCTGCCATGCCACCTCATCTATCTCTTCATCACGGAACAGTTTCTTCCTGTCTTCCTCCGTGATCTTACGGATAACTCTGCATGGATTGCCTGCTGCAATGCACCAGTCCGGAATGTCCTTTGTCACAACACTGCCTGCACCTATCACCACATTATCCCCTATATGGACACCAGGGCATACTACCGTGTTGCCCCCAAGCCATACATTATCCCCTATGATCACTTCCTTACCATATTCATAAGCTGAATTACGGCTGACCGGATGAATGGGGTGCCCGGCTGTATAGATTGCCACATTGGGAGCCATCTGACAGTTATCGCCAATTTTGATCTTTGCCACATCCAAAAGCGTACAGTTATAATTTGCGAAGAAATTTTTGCCCACTTCAATATGCTTTCCATAATCACAGTAAAAAGGTGGATTCAAAAAAGCATCTTCGGACTTTCCAAAAAGTTCTTTTACGGTTTCCCTGATCCCAGTAAAATCGGAACGGTCCATAAAATTCAGTTTTTGCAGGATCTTCCTGCATACAAGCTGTTCCTCGAAAACGGCATCGTCCGAAATATATGCCATGCCCGCATCTCTCCGCTGTCTGTTTGTCATTCCTGTTTTCATTTCATTTTCCTCCGTATTCTTTTGCTTTAATATGTGAAGAAACTTTCCATTTGACAATATCAGATTTTTATTTTAAAATCATTCAGTATCGTTTATATTTATATAACAATCTTCTATTTATGAGGAAATTTTTATGGACAGCAAAACGAGATACTGCTCGGTTTTTAATTCAGATTCTTCTGAAACAGTTGCATATAATAATCCCCTGTTCCCTGCTTATGTAGGGTACAGATTCCTTTCTTCCTATCCGGACTATTCTGCCATCAGCCACTGGCATAAAGATCTGGAATTTATTATGATAAAAAAAGGATCTATGACCTACAATGTAAATGGCAGACTGATTGAGCTGACGCAAGGCAGTGGGATCATGGTAAACAGCAGGCAGCTCCATTATGGCTTTTCTGCGGAACATAACGAATGCGAATTTATCTGCATTTTGCTTTCTCCGGAATTACTGCTGGAAAACAGTTGGTTTTATCAGAATTGTATTGAACCTGTCACTGAAAATTCCGCATATCCCTACCTGTATCTTAAACGGGACAGCTGGATGGCACCTCTCATGGAAAAACTGGATGATATCTATGATTCCTTTGGCAGAACCCCTGCAAAACCCTTGTCCTGCTTTGAATTGATGGAAGCTTATTTTACAATCATGAAAATGCTGTATGAAAATCTTGATATGGAAAACCAGACCCGAAAGCCAGAATCTTCCGACCTGTCGTCCCTCAGAAGCATGATGACCTATATAGAAGAACATTATATGGAACACATCACCCTGGCAGACATTGCCCTGTCCGGCGCCTGCTGCAAGAGCAAATGTTCTTTGCTCTTTAAGAAGTATCTGCGCGATACACCTGTAACTTATATCACAAAACTCCGATTAAGAAGGAGCCTTTCCACATTGCTCGGCTCAAATAGTAGTATCGCTGCCATAGCTTATGAATATGGTTTTAGCGGAGCAAGTTATTACTGTGAAACTTTCAAAAAGTATTATGGAGTATCACCATTGATGTATAAAAAAATCGAGGCTTCCGCAGAGATTCCCGCAAAGATTCCTTTGCCTTATCATAACCACCGTTGCTGATCCATACCTTTGTCGTGATAAACAGTTCTTCACTGGGAACACCGCATTTTTTGACGGCATTACCGATGGCTTCTTCATTTCCATACGCCTAAGCCGGATCAATGGAACACAAAACGGGATCTGCCACATGGCAGTCTCGTCTTGTTCATCCAAATCCAATCCACAAGTATCAACCATAAGAATACAATAATTGACCACATCGGCTAATTCTTCTTTTATTTTGTCTATTTTCTTTTCACACGTTACGTCTTCAGCGCTCCACTGAAATACCTCCAATAATTCAGCCGCTTCCAGGCTAATAGAAATCGCTAAATCTTTTGGATTATGAAATGGTTTCCAATCCCTGTCATCTCTGAACTTTAATACTTCATTGATTGTTTCCTGCGTCATACCAATATACCCCTTTTCAAATTATTCTGTGGATAAACTATAATCCTTTTCTTTTCAGAGTCATAACCAACTTCGTCTCCTATGATAATAAAAGCATAATTCAAATCATATCCCTGAATAGAGTGAATGCAACCGACTTCATTAATCGCTTCTTCAGAATGGACCCAACCTTCAGTGCAATGATTCCATTGTTTCTTTATTCCCTAAATTTCAATGTCATAAACGGTCTTATGTTTTGATTCATAGTCAAAAGTGGCTGACTGATTAAACTTCGAAGAAAGAAAAGTGACAAAGCTTCTAAAATCCCCTATACCACCTTACGGCCTGTAACAGCTTCAAAATGATATTTTACGATGCCAAGATCCATCTTGGCATAGAATCCCTTTCCTGCCTTGGCAGATATCTTTTCATTTTCAAGCGTAAAGTAGAATTTCTGCTGGTTCATCGCCGTAGGGGCAAGCAAAACTGCTTCCATTCCCTTTGAAAACCAATCCGGCATAGCTGATGCACAATTACAGAGCTGATCCACAGACTTATTTTTATGTGAGACTCCCTGCACAACCCCATATCCCAATGCAATAATGCATGCCAGCTTTTCACCCTTCTTAATTTTTGCGGTACTCTTTCCGTGTGTCATTGCAACCCAGCAGGTATTTAATCCTAATTCCTGGGCTTTTAGCACAAGTTTCTCTCCATAATACCCTGCTTTTTCTTCCAGATCGTTTCCTTTTTTTCCAACAAGTGCAATGTAATTTTCCACACCACTAAATTTTCCATAGTGCGCCATCGTACTGTCAAAGCATTTTGGTTCATCAAAAATAATCTGAATGTTTAAACCACTTTCTATGTTGCACTCCTTTACCAAGTCAATCAGTATTTCTTTTTTCTCGCTCTCAATCTTTTTTCTGCTATATTGTCGTACACTATGGCGCACTTTCATAATTTCTAAAATATCCATAATTAAAGCCTCCTTTGGTTTAAGCATTTAAACGGATTATATCACAATTTGACGCAAAAAAATCAGGGAAGCGCCATAAATTCAGCTTATTCCCTGATCTTACTTTCACTCATTCAGTTGTTACCGGGATGAAGACTGTGAACCGTCATCCGATATTCCTTATACACCAAGAGGAAAATGGCAGGCACACATGCCGCCCGCGCAAGGCTTTAATTCAGGTGCCTCTTGTTTACAAATTTCCTGCGCATATGGGCAGCGCGGATGAAACCGGCAGCCACTGGGCGGATTGATCGGGCTTGGAATTTCTCCGCTTAACAATTCTTTGTCTTCCTTACGGCGTTTGGGATCCGGCTGCGGTGTCGATTCCAAAAGGAATTTCGTATAAGGATGAAGCGGATGACTATAGATTTCCTCCGTATCTCTAATCTCACAGACCTTGCCCAAAAACATAACACAAACTCTGTTGGAAATATAACGCACAACGCTCAAATCATGACTGATAAACAAATAGGTCAGGCCAAATTCCTTCTGCAGATCATGAAGCAGATTCAAAATCTGTGCCTGAATTGAAACATCCAAAGCGGAAACCGGCTCGTCACACACGATGAGCTTCGGATTCAGCGCAAGCGCCCTTGCAATGCCGACTCTCTGACGCTGACCGCCGGAGAACTGATGCGGATAACGATTGTAAAACTCAGGCCGAATTCCCACTTTATCCATCAAAGCTCTGACTCTTTCCTCTTCTTCATTTTTATTCTTAAATATTTTGTAAGCGCGAAGCGGTTCGGCAATAATTTGCCCGACATTCATCCGCGGGTCCAAAGATGCATATGGGTCCTGGAAAATCAACTGCATCTTTTTGCGGGCTTCCCGAAGCTCCCTGGAATTCATACCGGAAAGATTTTCATTATCAAACATGATCGTTCCGGCAGTAACGGGAAGCAAACGCATCAACACCTTTCCCAAAGTTGATTTTCCGCATCCGGATTCACCAACCAAAGCAAGGGTTTCCCCGGTATAGATGTCCAAATCCACACCACTGACTGCGTGGACAATTCCTCCGTTTGTCTTGAATTCCTTAACGATGCCTCTTGCCTGCATTAAGATTTCTTTATCCATAGCTTAGTTTCCCTCCTTACAACAGGGCGTAAAGCAACGCACCTTATGACCATTTCCCATGTCTTTAAGAGGCGGTTCCTCATTTCTACAGCGTTCTGTTGCCAAGGGACATCTGGGCGCAAATCTGCATCCGGCAGGCATATCCTTTAAACTCGGGACCATACCCTCAATACTGTTCAGTCGCTGATTGCTGTCCATCTTAGGCAGAGCACCTAACAAACCTCCACTATATGGGTGCATGGGATTCTCAAACAATTCAAAGACTTCTGCTGCTTCCACCACTTTACCCGCATACATCACATACACTTTGTCGCATAACTCAGCCACAACTCCCAGATTGTGCGTAATCATAAGAATCGAAGTACCTTTTGCTTCCTGTAATTGTCGCATCAAATGCAGGATCTGCGCTTCAATCGTTACGTCCAAAGCAGTCGTCGGCTCATCTGCGATCAGCAGATCCGGATTGCAAACCATGGCCATTCCGATCATGATGCGCTGCCGCAAACCTCCGGAAAGCTGATGCGGATACGCATGATAACGGCGTTCCGGCTCCGGAATACCCACCTGCCGGAAAATATTAATGACGCGTTCTGTGGCTTCTTTTTTACTGATATTCTCATGCAGCAAAATGGCTTCCCGTACCTGCTTTCCCACTTTAATCACAGGATTTAAACTGGTCATCGGCTCCTGGAATATAATCGAAATCTTATCTCCGGTGATCTTTCTTAATTCCTTCGGACTTAGTTTCGTCAGGTCCGTATCTCCCAGCATGATCCGGCCTTCTTCCACATAAGCCGAGCCCGGGAGCAGGCCCATTACGGACATCGCCGTCATACTTTTTCCACAGCCGGATTCACCGACAATCCCTACGGTCTCTTTCTTCCGAATCTCAATGTCAACACCATCAACGGGAACTAATTTATCTTTTCTGCTCTTTATCACAGTTTTTAAATTGTCAATATGTAACAATACCGGTGTATTCGTTTCCTGCTGCATCATCAGTTTAGCTCCTTTCAAGGGATGAATAAACTTTCCGTCCCTCAATAATCGTATATCTTAACCGGGCCGAAACATCCTGCGCGGGCAAAGCGGTAAACAGAACAACATCCCCGTCTTTTCCCACTTCCAGACTTCCCACACGATCTTCAATGCCCAAAGCTTTTGCCGGATTGATCGTGATCATCCGAAGCGCCCGCTCCGGCGCCAGCCCGCATCGCACAGCTTCTCCTGCCTGTATCAGAAGGATGTCCTCTGACAGGATCGGAGAATCTGAAATAATCGAGACATTGACCCCTAAACGGTCTAATAAAACAACATCTATTAAATCGGCGCCTGTTAATTCACCGAACCCTGTCGGAACCCCAACCGGTCCATAATTAATATCCGCGCCGCTTTCTGCGAGTTCATCTAAGAAATCTTTTGCAGACCACGCATGCTCAATGGTCAATCGACATCCGTATTTTTTCGCCATTTCAATGGCAGTCAGCATATCAAATTGTTCACAGTGGATTTTCAGCGGTATCTTTCCTTCCAGTGCCGGAAGCATTGCCGCCCATTTTTCATTGTATTCCGGAAGCGTGCCGCCTTCGCTGATTGCCTTTTCTTTTTCACTGCGGTACTTGCTTGCCTCCATCAAAGCTTTATCCAGCTCTGCGGCAATTCCCATACGGGTCATCGGCGATTTCCCTTTGGGTCCATAGACTCCCTTAGGATTCATTCCCAGTGCAGCTTTTAACGCACATGGATTTTTTATCGTCATTTCGTGAATATTGCTTCCATAGCTCTTCGCCGCAAAAGCCTGGCCGCAGACTACATTTCCACTGCCGGGAGTGATACATAACGTTGTCACCCCTGCTGTCGGAACACTTCTAAAATTCTTATCAAACGGATTGCAGCCGTCTATCGCTCTTACCTGTGGAGTAACAGGGTCTGTCATCTCATTTAAATCCATTCCGTTTGAATCAATCATATCAAATCCGCCCTGATGGGTATGTGCATCTACAAACCCAGGTAATGCCCACAGGCCATCGGCCTCGACGATTTCTTCCTCACAAGAGGCCTGAATGCCTGTCCCGATCTGAGCAATTTTTCCATCTTTGATCAAGATGTCACCAACATAAGGAGAGGCTCCCGTCATGTCCAATATCATCGCATTTCGTATTAACATATCGCTTCTCCTTTCTTCTCGTATACGATATTTCCGGAAACAATCGTTGCGGCTACATCCGCACTCCAGCTTTCTAACGGATTTCCGTTATAGATCACCAGATCGGCAAGAAGTCCTTCTTTAATAGATCCGATCAAATGATCCACGCCTAAAACTTCTGCTGTTCTTACTGTCATCAAGTCCAGGACTTCTGCCGGCTTGTATCCCATCTGCACCAAACGGCAGCCGTTCCAGAGCAGATTTTCCCGTCCCACACCTCCGGAGGAACATCCGATACACACAGGAACCTTCTCTCCCAGAGAGAGAAGCTTCTCTACGTCTGTTCCGTACCAGATTCTTGCCCCTGCATCGAACAGGTCGCCTGCAATCACAGAAGCGCCTGATTTTGCAATCATATCTGCTGCCAGATCACCCTCGTAAGCCCCGTTGAGAATGACACGAATCTGAAATTCTTTTGCCAGATCTAATACATCACTGATGTCGGCAGCCGTTGTTACATTCATAAGCAGCGGTATCTCTCTTTTTAATACCCGTGCCAGAACCGCATAATCACTGTTAAGGGGGGCGTCTTCTTTATTCATCCATTCCTTCGCGGCCCTGAATATTTCTCTTAAGGAAGAGGCCATGCCCATCCGTGTCATGGGCGCCGTTCCCTTCGTTCCAAATGTGGTCTTCACATTTGAAGTAAAATTTCCTTTTAAAGCGACCGTATCACATACGCACATCTGCGCGGCTGTCATCCCGGTCACATGATAAACTCCCATTTGTCCTGCCAGGAGAGCTCCATCGGCCGGAGCGGCGCCAATACTGGTGATGCCGCTCAGCCAATAGCGCTGACGTTCTACCTCTCGCCCGTCGAGCGCATAGCGAACATGCAGTCTTGGATTACACGGAGAAGATATCTCATTGGAATCGCCTTGCCGCAGGTTTGCATAATCCGTCAAACCTACCGAAGTCACCGGGAGAATAAACCCGGGGAAAACTTCTTTTCCCTGCACATCCAAAACAGGAATATCATCTGCTGTCAGCTCATTTCCTATTTTTGAGATGGATCCATCTTTTATTAAAATATCCCCTTTGCGAACCGTTTGTCCCGGAAGATGAAGATTCCCATTTTTTATCAACAACATATTCACTACACTCCTTTAGCCTTTGAGAGTTTTTCTCATTTTATCATTATTCTGCAGGTTTTACTTTTCCTAAATAATATACGTAGTTTGCACCGCTGACCGGATTAAATCCTGTGAGCTCAGCTCTGTGAACAAAGTTAAAGTAACTCTCATACATCGGAACCATGTTGTAGAAATTATACTGCATCTCCAAAGCTTCTTTCACCAGTTCACGGCGTGCATCTGCATCATATTCATTATTCACTTTTTCCATTATTGCATCGTATTCCGGAGTTTTTGCTACAAATTCACCATAATATCCGCTGGATACATAGAAGTTCAGCATATCTTCGGTGCTGACCTGATCCGTACCGAAATCCAGAATACCCATCTGGCAGGTACCGTCTGTGAATTTTGCATAGTATGCATTGGTATCCAGCTGAACGATCTCAACGTTAATGCCTATAGCCTGAAGGTCTCCCTGTACGGACTGTGCAATAGAAGCCTCATTTGCACTGATATACAGGTTCAAAGTCTCGCCATTATAATTAGACTTCTCCAGATACTCTTTCGCTTTGTCTACATCATAGCCATCGATCGTCTGAAGATCCACATAATCTCCCATAACACGCTGCGGGTACAGTGTGGTTGCCGGAATCGTTTCAGGCTCATTGTTAAACATTGCGGCATTTTCACGATTCACTGCGTAATATACGGCTTTTCTCAAATTCTCATCGCTGGTAAACGGTTCCGCATAGAAGTTGAGGTATTTAATAGACCAGCCGGTATTCACTTCCGCAACCAGGTTCTTATCCTCTTCTACCAGCTTCAGCTGATTCGGTGTAACATTGATCGCAATATCAGCTTCGTTGTTCTGAAGAGCCACAATGGCGGTAGAGCTATCCATTGGTGTACGGATTGTCACCTTCTTGTAATACGGAGCTCCGTCAAAATAATCTTCATTTGCAACCAGATGAACATACTGATCTGTGCCCTGAGACTCAAATTTATATGCTCCGGTACCTACCGGATTCTTCGCAAATTCATCCGCGCCTTTTTCATAAGCTGTCGGAGATACGATAAACGGTCCCTCTGCCATCATAGGAAGCAAAGCAACATGAGGAGTCGCCTTCGTAATCTTAACGGTATAGTCATCCACTTTTTCGCAGGCGGTATAATAGGTAGTAATATATGAAGTCAAAGGATTGGCAAACTGTTTATCAAAGCTATAAACTACCGCATCTGCATTAAACGGAGTTCCGTCATGGAACGTAACATCGTCACGCAAGTGGAACAGAACTGCATGGCCATCGTCCGTATCTTCCCAGCTTTCAGCCAGGCAGGCAACCGGAGTGCCCTCGTTATCAAACTGCAGGAGGCAGTCATAAATCTGATGCATCGCATTCTTATCCACACCAGTGGCGGACGCCGTAGTCAGCGGATCCAGTGTTTCACTGGTCATATGCGAAATGAATACCAGTGTATCCTTATCTGCCGTGTTCTCTTTCTTTTCTGAAGTTGTCTGATCATCAGACGGAGTTTCGCTCTTACTTCCGCAGGCAGCTAAACCGAAAACCAATGCTGTCGCACAAAGTAATGCTAAAAGTTTTTTCTTTTTCATCTTTCAACCTTCCCTTTCTTTAATATTTATCCTAAACAGATTATTCTGTATAGAATCTTGTGTAAAATCTTATCTTTCCGCCTGCCGCGGATCCAATGCTTCCGTCAGGCCATCACCTAACAGATTAAAGCAAAGTGCAGTCAACACGATAGCCAGCCCCGGGAATATGATCATATGCGGGCTTTGCCTCATCCAGCTGGTGGCCTCGCTGAGCATGTTTCCCCACTCCGGTGTAGGCGGCTGAATTCCCATACCGATAAAACTAAGTCCGGCTGCCGACATAATAAGACCTGCAACATTCATCATCGCATTTACGATGATCGGCCCGATCGCATTCGGAAGAACATGGCGGAAGATAATCTCCCTGTCTTTTACCCCGCAGGATCTGGCTGCTTCTATGTAATCCTGCCGAACCACGGTCAGCACAACAGACCGTATCATTCGGGTGAAACTTGGAACGCTTGCTACCACGATCGCGATCGTCATACTTTTCAGCCCGCTGCCCATCGCCGCAACAAGACTCAGGGCCAGAAGCATATACGGAATACACATCAGTGCATCAATGATCCTCATAATCCATGTATCGATTTTTCCGCCGAAGTACGCGGCCGTTGCCCCCAGAACACATCCGCCGAACAGGCTGAGAGCGGTACACACGACACCAAACATTAAGGAATACCGCGCCCCGTGAATAACCCTGCCAAATAAATCCCGTCCCATGTGGTCAGTTCCAAACCAATGCTGAAGACTCGGTCCGAGAAGCCTCTCCTGCGGATTCGTTGTAATAACCGACTGATAATCTATGATTACATCCGCAAACACGGCGAGGATAATGATAATGATCAAAAAAATCAAAGCTACTACAGATACTTTATTTTTACAAAAAAGCCGCCATACTTCTTTCCACTGACTCGGCTCTACATTTGTAACTGTTTTCTTCTTTTTACCCAACATGCTATCACCTCACAACTATTCAAATTGCGATTTTATTCTAGGATCTATGAATGCGTATACCAAATCTACAACCAGCATGATCACCATAAATGTTGTAGAAAGGAATACCACCGCAAACATCGTCAAAGGAACATCTTTTGCCTTAATCGCTGCCACTATGGCATTACCGAATCCGGGAAGCCCGAAAACAATTTCTGTGATCATGGCTCCGCCCAGAAGGCTCGCAAAGTTCATACCGAGCTGTGTGATCACCGGAATCAATGCATTACGCAGCGCGTGAAGGAAAATTACCCGTCTGTCTCTGGCGCCTTTGCCTTTTGCCGTCCGGATATAGTCCTGATTCATGGTATCCAGCATGGTTGTCCTGGTAAGCCGGCTGATAAATGCCGCACTTGGCAGTGCCAGGGTCATAACCGGCATAATATAATGCTGCCATGTACCGACACCGCTGCTTGGAAGCAGTTTCAACTGCAGAGATAAAAGCAGCATCAGCATAAGTCCAAGCCAGAAGCCCGGGACCGAAGCCAGAAACAATGCCAGAACAGTCAATCCATTATCGATAACGGAATGCTTTTTCACCGCGGAAAGAATCCCCAGCGGTATCCCTAATAAAGCCGAAAATAATACGGATAATATTGCCAATTTTAATGTTGTAGGAAATTTAGGCATCAAGACCTGAGTTACCGACACATTGAATGTGTAAGAAGTACCGAAATCACCCTGAAGTGCGTTCCATACATAATCTACATATCGAACCAATAATGGCCGGTCAACACCTAAAGATTCGTTCACCAGGTCAACCTGCTCCTCAGTAGCCGTCGGACCCAGCATAATTCTTCCGGGATCTCCGGGAGTGACATTCAGAATAAAAAAGACAACAAAAACAATAAATAACAACGTCGGTATTACAACCAACAATCGTTTGGCTATGTATTTACCCATTGCTCTCCTCCTACATAAAAACTTACCTCTCAACATATGAATCCTGCACAAATGTGAATAAGTTCATAACTTTCCTTATAAAATAGCATGGTCCATCAAAATTGTCAATCTTTTTATGCATAATCGTTAACATTTTTGTCGTTATTCTTCCTTTTTTAGTGAAACGTGACATCCGTTTCTCTATCATTTTGACTAAAATCCTTACAGTTCGACCTACTTCAAAACTGTCATTGCATAAATATACATCTTATAAAATCAAATAGACAAGCAATCCCATGAATTACTTGTCTATTCGATCTTTCAATATGATTTTTCCAAAAGTTCTAATGCCTTTTGATAAAATTTTTTAATTATGCTTGTAGTTTAATAAACCTTGTTTAAAAACATTCATGCAAAATACATAAAGCTCCCATTCTTTTTCTGTATCATCGCCGCAAAAACGATGAATCACATTGGGCAGAGCCAAGGCAATCCCCATCATCAATTCCTTATTCTCTTTAATCTTACCATCCAGCCGTTCTTTTTCAAAGAAACAGTAATCGTAGAGCTCCATGTATTTTCCACCGAGCAGTTTATCAAACGTCCAGTCTCGCTTGATTTCTATCGGGGCTTTATTAAAATTATCGATAAAAAGTTCTTGAAAATATTTCATTTTCTGAGTACTTTCGGGAAGTACCTGCTCGATATGTACATTTTTCTCCGGCTCCAGAAGATTAATCTTTTGATTGTTTTCCTTTGCTTCTCTCAACTCATCATCCATATAAAACGAGATAATATAAAAATACAAATCTTTTTTATCTTCAAAATACTGATAAAAGCTTCCCGTAGGAATCTCCATGCATTTAATTAGATGATTAATACTGATGTTCTGATACGGAGCCTTTGCAAATTCTTCCATAGCACTCTCTATAATATGGTTTCTTTTTGACTCCGAAAGATTAAAAAAGGTTTTTTTAGGCATTCTTTTCCTCCTCATGCTGCTAAGGATTTCTCCGTTCGATTCAGGGGCTTGGGGCTTAAAATATTCTAAATTTATTGTAATATACTATTGCTTTTCTGTCAATTTTTTCACTCTATGCAATGCGAATACAAAAACCCTTTCGCTTTTCCCCATATCATCTCCGTCTCTACATGCACGGTCTCTTATAAGAAAGGGGACGCTATAAAAATAACAGCTATGTTCTACAATTTCCGTTATCTTCCAAAAAACAAGAGGGCCTCCTTCAAGCCTCTCATAGCTTGGAATGCCCTCCTTTTCCTCAATTAAACTTCTTTATTCCTGCTCAATCAGCATCCACACCAGCGTCGCCTCCTCGTCAGAATCATTCCTGCTGGTATGCACTTCTCCTGCCGGAATAAATCCTGCCTCACCGGCCGTCATCTCATTTGCGGCGCCCCCGCTTATACACGTCACATTCCCGGAAATAATATAAGAATATTCGTCCCCGGTATGTGCCGCCGGCGGAACTACCGTTCCCGGAGGGAAGACGGCATACCCCATGGATACCTTCGCCCCCGCCGGACACGCCTCGCCGAAAAAGTCGGTCATCCTCACTCCGTCCGCGCGCACATTTACCGATAAATCTGCATTCTTACGAACCTTCATGTTCTTTCTCCCTTGTCTGCTTCGCAATTTTCAAGATTCCTCTAAGTATCTTTTATTTTCTGGCCTCCGTAAATCCTTTCACCTCAAAGGTCTCCGGATCCACGATCACGCCATAGTCTTCCCTGGCCTGTGCAGCCGTAATATACTCATTCTTCACATCCCATGCAACCATCTCCGGCTCTCTCTCCATCGGATTGCCATAGCCGCCTCCGGTGCAGGTCACCATATACACCACATCACCCTTATTCATGACATGGCGCGCAGTGATTCCCATCGGACCTTCCACCGTTCCGTCCGCATTATGGAACTCAAACCAGTTGTAGGAGCCGTCTTTTCCTCCTGCCGCTCCCCATGCCGGGAACTTATTCCTGCCGAAAGATGCCGTGAAAAGCTGTCCATCCGTCATCGCCCGGTACGAACGCACCGCACCACTTCCGCCCCGGTACTTTCCTGCGCCTGCTCCGTCCGTGTGAAGGCTGTACTCATCAATCATGATTCCATATCTGTTCTCTGCCATCTCTACCGGAACATTATAGGTCTCGCCGTCTCCGACACAGAACTGCCCCACTTCACCGTCCTTGCCATCGCTTGCTCCCCATCCGCCTCCGGTAGGCTCTACGATTAGGAAAGGTTCTCCCGTGTTCTGCTTCACACCGGCCAGAACAACCGAGCAGACTGACAGCATATATCCTGCACCAAGCGCCTCAGGGAATACCGGAGCCAACGCCTTCCAGACAACATCAGTGGAATAAATCATGCTCTCAAAGTAGCAGGATGTCGGCGCCGGAGCATGGCATCTGAGCACCGAGCCGTCCTCCGCAAAAATCCGCATCGGCTCAAATACTCCGTCATTTACCGCCAGTTCCGGTCCAAGAATCGACATATAGATGACCTTCACACCTGCACACAAAGAGCTATATCCCGTATTGATCGGGCTTGCCACCTGCGGGCTGCTTCCGGTAAAGTCTGCAATGAATTCGTCATCTGTAATCGTGATCTTCACCTTGACTTTTACCAGGTTACCGTAACCGTCGTCGTCCATGTACTCTTCCATCTCCCATGTTCCCTTCGGCAGTTCCTTAATCCGCTTTGCCGCAATCATCGCCCCCTGTTCCAGCAGACGTTTCATAGATTCCTTCACTACTTCCAGAGAATACTTCTCACACAGTTCCCCAATTCTCTTGTAGCCGGTCCGAAGAGAAGCGATCTGTCCCCACATGTCACCTTCCGCTGTCTCCGGAAAACGGACATTGGCCTTGATCATCTCCACGAGCTGCGGGCAGATCTCTCCTCCATCCAGAAGCTTCACCCCCGAAAAGCGCAATCCTTCCTGGAATGCATCCGTCGAATCTGTGGTAAATGACCCTGCCGCCATTCCTCCCACATCAGGCCAATGCGCCTTATTTCCAATAAATGTGATCAGTTCTTCTCCATAAAATACCGGCATCACCATCCCGATGTCTGACAGATGTGTTCCTCCGCCCATATACGGGTCATTGATCAGATATACGTCTCCCGGCTTCATATTTTCTTTTCCATATTTCTGAATAATCTCCTGAATCATCGGAGCGATCAGCCCGATAAATCCGCAGGCACCATTCCCCTGCGTCAAAAGTCTGCCCTTTGCGTCTGCAATACCACTGGCATAGTCCAGAGTCTCATATATGATCGGGCTCATGGAGGTTCTGGCAAATGCGTAGAATACTTCATTGCTGACCGCGATCAGGGAATCTTTTACAATATCTAATGTTACCGGATTAATTTTCACTCCTGCCATTATTCCTGCACCTCCGTTTCAATAATCAGGTTGCCGTATTTGTCCACTGACAGCTTCTGCCCCTGTGCCACCACCGTAGCCGCGGCCGCTTCCTCCACGATCACCGGACCTTCTATCATGACGCCGCTTCCCAGTTTTTCTCTCTCATAAACCGGCGTATCCATCCATCCGTCGTCTGTGAAATACACTTTTCTCACTTCTTTCAGTGCCTCCTCAAGTTTCCCTGTCTGCACCGGAATCTCCGACAGACTCGGCTTCGTGAGACGCCCATATGCAACCAGATGCAGATTCACGATTTCCGTCGGCGTATCCGGAAGACGGAAGGTATAGAAATGCTCATGCGTACTGTGGAATCTGCTGATAATCTCCTCTTTCATCTCATCCGTCCACGGTACCGGGGGCACATTGACCTTGACAGTATGCTCCTGTCCCATATAACGCATATCCGCGATAAAATTGCAGACAATATTTTCTGCGGGGACACCTTCCTTTTCAAACTGCTCCATCGCCTGTGCCAAAAGTCCGTCCCACATCGAATTCAGCTCCTGCGCCGTCACTTCATTCATCCGCTTAATATTGGTCTGAATATAATCGTGACGCACATCCGTCATCAGCATACCCCACGCTGAAAATACCGGTGCGGCGATGGGAACCACCACCTTACGGATATTCAGTTCCTTTGCCAGATATGCGCAGTGCATCGGGCCTCCGCCTCCGAAGGCAACCATTGTAAAGTCCCTGGGATCATACCCGCGCCTTACGGAAATGAGTTTCAGGGCATTGAACATATTTGCCTCTGCCACCCGCAGAATACTCATGGCCGCATCCTCCACATTCATGCCGAAGGCATCGCCGACCTTTTCCTTAATCGCGGCACGTACCGCTTCCATATCCACCTCATTATCAAAATTCTTTTCGGACAGACGCCCCGTCACCAGACAGGCATCCGTCGCCGTAGGCTCTGTGCCGCCCTTGCCGTAAGCAACCGGACCCGGGAGTGCTCCCGCTGACTGGGGTCCTACTTTCAGTGAGCCCGCCTCATCGATCCAGGCAATAGAACCGCCTCCGTTTCCTATCTCCACGATATCTACAACCGGAGCCATGATCGGATATCCTGCATAGCTCTCCGTCCGCTCGATCCGGTACTCTGTCGTCACCTTTACTTCCCCGTCATCGATCAGGGAGCATTTTGCCGTTGTACCGCCCACATCAAACGCAATAATATTGTTCTCACCGATCTCTTTTCCGAGAATCGCAGAACCATACACGCCCGCCACCGGGCCGGACTCTACCATATTGATCGGAGTCTGTTTTGCCTGTTCGAATGTCGTAGTACCGCCATTCGACTACATGATGTATTTCTTCGCATCGCACCCGATTTCCCGCAGACGCCCGTCGAGATTATCTATGTATGAGGACGCAACCGGCATGACATAGGAATTCAGCGCTACCGTCGATGTTCTTTCATATTCTCTCCATTCTTTCGTGACCTCAATGGAAGAGGTGACAAAAATGTCGCTCCAAAGCTCCTTGATTACTTCAACCGTCCGAAGTTCATGCGCATCATTCGCATAAGAATTGATATAGCATACTGCAATCGCTTCCACTCTCTCTTTTTTGAAATACTCCACTGCTTCCCGGATATCCTCTTCCACAAGCGGAACCAGAATCTCCCCTTTATAGCTTACACGTTCCCGAACCTCTTTTCTTAAGTAGCGCGGAATAAACGGACGCGGTTTCGCAAATACCATATTGAACAGATCCGGCCTGTTACATCTTGCAATTTCAAGCACATCGCGAAACCCTTTCGTGGTGATCAATCCTGTCTTTGCACCTTTTCGCTCTGTCAGAGCATTGATAATGGTTGTTGTCCCGTGAATAAAATCTGTGATTTCCTCCGGAGAAATTCCGCTTTTGTTCATCACATCGATGACGCCCTCTTCAAAATTGGGTGGTGTCGTGTGGCTCTTGGTTAAAATGGTTCTTCCCTGTTCATCTACAGCAACCAGATCTGTAAATGTACCTCCTATGTCTGTTGCAACTCTCAAGCTGATCCCGCCTTTCTCCCATACGGGTTAAAAAATTGTCGGTGTTACTATACATAAAAAGACCAGTTCACGGTCCTCTATGTTCTCAATTCTGTGTAAAAGTGTGGACGGATAATGCATGGATTCCCCTTCCGTCACCTCGTAGTCCACACCATCCACGGTAATCCTCGCCGTACCCGCCAGAATATAAAGAAATTCCTCTCCTTCATGGGTACACGGCTCAAAATCGCTGCGCAGCGGCTCCATTCGGAGCAGAAAACTCTCAAGCTTCCTATCCTCAAACTTCCCGCTCAGCCGTTCATAACTTGCATACTTCTTCACAAGCCTCATCATTCCTTCATCTTTGCCGCCTCTGTGGACAAACTGCCCTGCGTTCTCCTTCTCGTCATCAAACAGCTCTTTCATGGAAATTTCCAGAACCTCTGCTATTTTCTTCAGCGAAACCAGCGTGATTGAAGTAACCTCCCGTTCAAACTGGGACAGAAAACTTACGGATAATTCTGTCTTTTCGCTTAATTCCTTTAACGTAACATTCTTCTCCCGTCTGATTTTTCTGATCTTTTCACTGACCGTCATAATCTGATTTCCTTTCCGGTTTACTTTTTACAGTATTACTGCAATTATTCTATAATATTAAAAATATTTTGTCAACATCGCACTAATTTCATACACAAATTAAATTTATACAAAATTACACAGACATTTTACCAACTGCTACATAACACAGCGAGGTTTGGCAACTTAAAAAGCGGAAATTCTCACATCAGAACCCCCGCTTTTTACTCATTACATTATTACTTTTCTCTTATCAAAAAACCTGCCCGGCAATCTGTCTTAAAAATCCCATAACCTGAATTTTGATCGTTTACCTTAGCAACCATAAAAATCCTAATACAGCCCCGCCAGAATTTCCGCGCATTTTTCAATTCCAACCGTTCCACTGTTCAGTGTAATATCGTAATTCTGCACTGCGCCCCATTTTTTATCCGTATAGAACTGATAATACGCCGCCCGTCTTTTATCTTTATCCTTCAACCGTTTTTCCGGTGAGTCTGCGCCTTCTCCATACTGCTGCACGATCCGTTTCGCCTTTTTCTCCACATCGGCATGAATGAATACTTTCAGGCAGTCTGCTTTGCCTTCCAGAATATAATCCGCGCACCGTCCTACAATGACACAGGGGCCTTCCTGTGCAAGCTTTAGAATCACTTTTCTCTGCGCTGCCCACAGGTCATCCTGATGAGAATGTCCGTAAAAATCCCGGTCCGCAAACGCACTTGCAAACCAGCTTCCATGGGAAGTATATTCGCCGCGCTCTGCCACATATTCTTTCGCGAACCCGCTCTCCTTCGCAATTTTACCGATTAATTCCTGATCGTAACAGGGAATCCTAAGCCTTTCCGCGGTTTCTTTGCCGATCGTTCTTCCTCCGCTTCCGAACTCACGACTGATCGTAATAATTCTGTTACCCATCTTCTCTTCCTCCTCTATGATTTCTGCCCGCACACTTCCAGGTTCCGTTCTGCTTTACTGCCTGCCGTATCCATTTTCAGTGTTTTATAGGTGTAGGCAATTACAATCGCCGAAATAATAAATGTCAGCACATCTGATACCGGCATGGAATAAAGCACGCCGTCTAACCCGAAGAATCTCGGCAGAAGAAGTGCAAACCCGACACCGAACAGTACCTCCCTCACCATGGAAAGCATGGTAGAAAGTAATGCCTTCCCCAGCGACTGCAGATAAATAAAAGTCGCTTTATTCACTGTTGCCATGATCATCATGCACAGATAAACACGGAAGCATTTGATTGCGAAATCTGTATAATAAACGCTCTCATTTGCCGCGCCGAAGATCCCGATCAACTGTCTCGGAAGTAATTCCACGATCAAAAGGGCCACTGCGCCGACCGCCGCTTCTGCAATCAGCAGGTGGGTGAACAGGCTTGCTGCCCTATCCTTACGTCCCGCACCGATGTTATATCCAACGATCGGGATACAGCCGGCTGCCATCCCGACTGCGATAGAAATTACAATCTGGAAAAATTTCATTACGATCCCCAGAACCGCCATCGGAATCTGCGCGTACTGTGTCTGCCCGAAAATCGGATCTAACGCGCCGTATTTTAAGGTCATATTCTGAATCGCCGCCATCGCTGCAACCAGAGAAATCTGTGACAAAAAGCTACAGATGCCAAGCGGCAGGTATTTTGCGGCAAGTCTGCCGTGGATCCCGAAGCTGCTTTTCCCCAGTTTGATTGCTTTCATGTGGCACAGATACCAGACAGAAAGCGCTGCGGTCAACACCTGACCGAGCACGGTCGCTACAGCCGCTCCCATCATCCCCCACTGAAAGATAAAAATGAAAACCGGGTCCAGAACGATATTCACCGCCGCGCCTGCCAGTGTCGCAACCATAGCGAACTTCGGGCTTCCGTCGGAACGGATGATCGGATTCATCGCCTGACCAAACATATAGAACGGTACACCGACAGTAATCCAAAAGAAATATTCCTTTGCATGGTAGAAGGTGTCCTCATTGACACGTCCTCCGAACATGGTCAGAATCTGCTCCTGAAAAATCAGGTAAACTGCTGTCAGGATCACACCGGTGATCACGCAAAGCACTACGGCACTTCCGATTCCCTTATGTGCATCCTCCTTTTTATCTGCACCAAGGCAGATACTTACAAAAGCACAGCAGCCGTCACCGATCATGACTGCAATCGCAAGTGCTACGACGGTCAGTGGGAAAACAACCGTATTTGCCGCATTCCCATAGGACCCCAGATAGCTTGCATTGGCAATAAAGATCTGATCTACAATGTTGTAAAGTGCTGCCACCAGCAGCGAAATGATGCAGGGCACTGCGTACTTTCTCATCAGTCCCCCTATTGGTTCTGTCTCCAGAAATGTGTTTGATTTTTGTTCCATTTCACTTACCTCCTGACAAAAAAATAAAGCGCGCCTCCAAAAGAGCTGGTCTTATGCCTCTTTTTGGCTGCACGCTTACTCCATACCTTCATCGGCATGGGAATCATTAAATTTAATAAAATACTTGCACATCCACCACCCGGGCCTTCTTCGCCGTGGCTGGCAATCCGATGTTCCCGGATAAATTCCGGAATCGGTGTGCACAAAAATAACGGCGAGTGACTGTCAACTGGATTTACGCAGTTCTGCCACACGCCGTTAAGATTATAATACCAACTTTTTTTATCGGAGTCAAAGGTATTTTTCACTAATTTTTTCAAAAAACGCAGCTATTTTTTTGTTTGTCCGTAATGATTTCTTCTCTCTCCTGCTGTCCCGGGCGTGCCAAAGAGCGCCCAAAAAGAGACGGCTCATCATCCAAAGCCGCCTCTGCCTGTATTACATTCTATCTTGCAAAAGGTCCATCTTTCAGTTCTCTGCCAAAATTAATATAATTTCTCGATCACTTCATTTGCCATGGTATAGCTCTGCTTCTCCGTCGGGAATGTTCCTTCCCCAACCTCTTCTATGTAAGCCTTAAATGCCTCTTTCATAGCCGTTCCGATATCTGCATATCTCTTCACAAACTTCGGCGTGAAATCAGAGAACATTCCGAGCATATCCTGATACACCAGGATCTGTCCGTCGCAGCCTGCGCCTGCGCCGATTCCGATGGTCGGCACGTCGACTGCTGCCGTGATTTTTTCTGCCAATACCGCCGGAACGCATTCCAGTACCATGGCAAACACACCGGCTTCCGTCAGTGCTCTCGCGTCATCCAGGATCTTCTGCGCCGCAGCCTCATCCTTTCCCTGTACCTTAAATCCACCGAACGCATTGATGGACTGCGGGGTGAGCCCCAGATGCCCCATCACCGGGATTCCTGCATCGACGATCGCTTTCACCTGCGGGACAACCTCCTGTCCGCCTTCCAGCTTCACCGCATTCGCACGGCCTTCTTTCATCAGGCGGCCTGCATTTACCACGGCATCATAAACCGAAGTCTGGTAGGACATAAACGGCATATCCACTACTACCAGTGCATTCTTCGCGCCTCTTGCCACGGCAGCTCCGTGATGGATCATATCTTCCATGGTCACAGAAATCGTGTCCTCATACCCGAGAATGACATTTCCCAGAGAATCGCCCACCAGGATTCCGTGAATGCCGGCAGCGTTCATAAGGGATGCGGTAGAGTAATCGTAAGCCGTCAGCATAGACAATTTCTGTCCTTCCTGCTTTGCTTTTTTGAAAGTTGCAACTGTGTTCTTCATCTTATTTTCCATTCCTTTCCAGTATTTGGGATAATTCCCCATAATCCCTTTCGGGATTTTTCCGTCTCGCAATCTCAAGCAGCTTTGCTGAAATCCGCAGGTAAACCTCCCTTTCCTCCTCCGATAGTGCATCCAGATGCTTGGTAACAGTCAGCGCATCCGCACGCTCCACCGGTCCGGTTAGGGCAGCAGCCGTTCCATTTTTGGCCACGCCCCGCGCATTATTTACAAACAAAGGGGCCAGCGCTGCCTCTCCGCTCTCCCGGTCGAAGCCGCAGGACATCAGAAGGGAGACTCCCATTTCGTAAAGCCCCGTCACCAGGTTGCTGACGAAAACCGCCGCACCGTGATAGAGCACCTTATCCTCCGCCCGGATCACCCGCACCGGATTGCCAAGCTTCCCAAAAAATGACTCCCAGAAGCCCAGATACTTCCCGTCACCTTCGATTGTAAAATATGCCTTAGAAATTTCCTTATAAGAATTCTGTTTGCTGCTGATCGCAAACAAAGGATGGATAGAATAGCCAAATGCACCCATCTGGCTAATCCCGGAAAATACAGCAGAGCTCATCGCACCGCTGCAGTGACAAATCAACTTGCCTGTCAATGAATATCGTTTCAGAGAATTCCATACCTCTTCAATGGCCCCGTCAGGAACCGTTAAAAAGAGAGCATCACTCGACGCTGTAATGTCTTCTAGTGTCTCATAATACCTGGTATGTGTAAATTCAGATGCCTGTCTTGCCGTGGAGCTGTTCCTGCTGTAATAGCCGGATACATCCATGTGATGTTCCGTAAAATATCTGCCCAGCGTAAAGCCCACTTTTCCTGCACCTACAAATCCTATTCTCATCCGATCACCTTCCTTTCAGGTGACACTCTCTCCTGCCGGATACGGCCGGAAATGAAATCTCACTCATATACGATATAAGTTCCATTCTAAATGTCAGGATTTGCAAACAAGTTTTGTCCTGGTATAGTTTCCCAGGGAATACTATCCGAGAACTATTCTACCACATTCTGCACCTGAATAATAGTAATAATCCTAAACTTCCTACAATTTCAGTTTCGCGAATGCATCCGCAAACGCATTGTTCACCGGTTCTTCTTTCTGTTTCTTCAGATTCTTCAGATAATTCTGCACATCCCGTTTGCTGACGCCGGCCCCTTCCTTTTTCCGTCTCTCCTGGAATGCCGTGAGCTTCTCCTTATGACCGCAGGTGCACACAAAGATCTGCCCTTCTCCTTTTCCGCGAAGTTGCATCTTCTTGTGGCAGACAGGGCAGCGGGCGTTGGTGGTCTTTGCCACCGTCTCACGGTAACCGCATTCCCTGTCCTGGCACACCAGCATCTCGCTGTTCTTTCCCTTCACCGCCAGCATACGCTTCCCGCAGCGGGGACATTGGGTATTCGTCAGGTTGTCATGCCGAAACGTCCCTTCTCCCGATTTGATCTCATCCAGCACTTCTCCCGTATATTTCACGATTTCTTTCATGAATACGCTACGCTTCATCTGTCCTTTGGCAATGCGCGACAGCTTCATTTCCCAGTCCGCCGTAAGCTCCGGTTTCTTGAGCTCCTCCGGCACCAGGCCGAGAAGCTGCTTTGCTTTAGAAGTCAGGTAAATATCCTTGCCCCGCTTTTCCAGAAGAAAACCGGAAAATAATTTTTCGATGATGTCAGCCCGCGTCGCCACGGTTCCAAGTCCTCCCGTCTCGCCGAGCGTCTGCGCCATCTTTTTATCGTGCGACTCCATATAGGCCGCCGGATTCTCCATCGCCGAAAGGAGCGTCGCCTCATTAAACGGTGCCGGCGGTTTCGTTTTCCCTTCTGTCAGCGAAATGTAAAGCCCTGTCAATCGCTGGCCTTTCGTAAGTTCGGGCAGTGTCTGGCCCTTCAGCGTTTTTTCTTCCTCTGCGCCTTCCTCCTCATCGTCGTCCAGAGCCATGTTCTCATACACTTCTTTCCATCCGGTCTTCTTTATAAGCCTGCCCGACGCCTGAAAATGCTCCCCGCCGATCTCCACCGTCAGCGTAGTCTGTTCATATTCAAAGGGCGGATAGAATACAGAGAGGAAACGTCGTACCACCAGATCATAAATCTTGCGCTCCTCATTCGTCATATGGTCGAGCTGTACAAACTGCTCGGTCGGAATGATGGCATGATGATCGGAAACCTTTGCGTTATTGACAAATGTCGGTTTTGCCGGAAGCTGCCTCTTTGCCGCCGCTGCCGCTATCTTCCGGTAAGGTCCTGTTCCGCAAGCTTCCAGACGATCTTTTAAGGTCGGCACGATATCGCTGCTCAAATACCGCGAATCCGTACGCGGATAAGTGAGAACCTTATGATTCTCATATAATCTCTGCATGATGTTTAATGTCTCTTTTGCCGAAAATCCGAACCGCTTATTCGCGTCTCTCTGCAATTCCGTCAAATCATAGAGAAGTGGAGCATACGTCTTTTTCGGTGTCCGGTGAATATCCGTCACGATGCCGGGCTGTCCTTTGATCTGAGACAATATTTTTTCCATTCTGTCCTTGTCAAAAGAACGGTAACTCTTTGATTTCCCGTCCTGCCAGGTGAAGGTGACTCCCTCCCCTTTCGCCGTCATCCCAAAATACGGCTTCGGGACAAACTCCCGGATCTGTTTTTCCCGTTTCGCGATCATGGCGAGGGTTGGGGTCTGCACTCTCCCGCAGGAAAGCTGGGCATTATATTTACAGGTCAGAGCCCGGGTGGCGTTGATTCCCACCAGCCAGTCCGCCTCCGCCCGGCACATGGCGGCATCATAAAGCGCATCGTACTCGTGACCATTCTTCAGATGCGAGAAGCCTTCCCGGATCGCCTTATCTGTTACGGAGGAGATCCAGAGGCGTTTGATCGGCTTTTTACAGTTCGTTTTTTCCAGGATCAGCCTGGCTACCAGTTCGCCCTCGCGCCCGGCGTCCGTGGCAATGATGATTTCTCCTACATCGTTCCGGTGAATCTGCGTTTTCACTGCCGCAAACTGCTTCCCGGTCTGTTTGATGACCTCCAGCTTGAAAGGGCTAGGCAGCATGGGAAGGTGTTCCATCTTCCATTCTTTATATTTCTTGTCATAATCCTCCGGGTCCGCAAGCGTCACCAGATGACCCAGGCCCCAGGTTACGATATACTGGCTTCCTTCCAGCGCCCCATTCAGCTTCTTATTACATTTTAAAACCCGTGCAATATCCCGTGCAACGGATGGTTTTTCTGCAATGACCAATGCTTTCATTCTATTGCTTCTCTCCTATCTTCTCATACTTTACCGCATCGATTCGCATCTGCTCTCTGCAGGGCAGACAGCGTCAGGAATCTTTCTTAAGAGGTGCTCCTTCGTATTTCCAAAGGGAAGATGCTCCGCTCCATCCGCTCCAAGTTCGGGTCGGAATGCTCGATCTCCCTGGAAAACTGATATACTACTTCTACGATATCCCCAAATTCCAAAGTTTCTTCATTTTTATACCATCTCGCTGCCAGCAGCTCACAAATCAGAAAAGTACAGATCACCGCCATTTTTGCCTTTGCGTACACATTTCCATCGTAAACTACTCCACACAGGTAGGTAAAAATGAAATACACCAGAATCTGCTCCTTCATCACATCCAGTTCGGGAAGCTGTTCTTTCCGCCATATCTCAAATCGCTCCTTGAGTTTCCGGTACTGTGCCTCCCCTTTTCCGTATAGGATATAAGCGCTCTCATCCAGCACCGTCTTCCATTCCTCGCGTAAGATTTCCAGATCATATAAGTTGGCAAATAACATCTGCGCATCGGCAAAGCGCCTGCCTGTATCCTGCTTCCAGTCTTCTGTCTTTTTATTTATAAATGCTTCTGCGGATGATTTTTGATATCTCTCTAAAATCTCTTCATACGAAAAAAGCATCCCTTTCTCCAGCCTTACCTGCAGGTCATGTGCCATTCCCAGCACCAGTGCGCCGCGAACCGGAATTGATTTTGTGCGGTCCTGAAGAATCCGCAGCATGACTTCCCTCGTCCTGACCAGGGCCGAATACATGAGTGGATCAAAATCCTCATATTCTTCTTCCCCGTCTTTCTCATAATTGAGAAAACGGACCGGCTCCTTTTTTGCCAGAATCAGCCGCGCCGCTTCCGGGCAGGATAACGACAACGTGATCTCCCGTACATTTTCAAATTCTTCCACATGCCGTGGATACAGGCGGCAGGTCCGGCAAAGGCTCTGCTTTCCCAGCGCTGCGTACAGATCGCACAGATTTTCCTGATTGAGAAATGCACATCTTCTTCCCTTCGTCTGATGAAATGTTCCGTTTTTCCAGTCAACACTGCGCCTGAGTTTTCCGGCAAAAGAGCCTTTTACTTTTCTATATCTTGCGAGCGACTTCGGGTCCACCACAATCTGCCAGCCGGCACAGCATGTGTCCTCACAATCTCCGGCTATGCACCGGAATTCTTTATAATAATCTGGTATTGTATACAGCATATTCTTGTCCTTTCCATATCAGCCAGGCTCTTGCCCCTTGATCAGCCTCTATCCTTGTGCTGATATGTAGCTTTCGCATCATTCCCATAGTTCTCACTGGTATGATTATACTCAATTTCGTTTGATTTTGCATCTCTATTCCGTAGAATTTTCAAATTTCACAAAAATCCATTTCGCCGTCGCCTCTTAGCATAAATCCCACAAATTCCGGCAAAAATTTGACTCTGCCTGACAAAACCCTTATAATAAATTTCATATAGTTTATATGCAGTATCACTATCCAATAAACTATTTCCCGCTATACCGGTCTGTCAAGATCACAGCTCGCCAAACTGACATTTTGATATGCCCGGCAGCGGTGTTCCTGTCATGACGAACATACCTAAAGGAGAACATACATGAAACCATATACACATATGCCAATCACCGAACATTCTTATATTGAGCATCCTACCGGGGAAATCGCCGGTTATCCGGTACGTCCGGGGCTGTTCGGCATCAGTGGGGCCATGGCTCTGCAAAATGGTGTCAACTTCACCATTTCCACACACAGCGGTACGTCCTGCGAACTCCTTTTATTCCACCACGAAGAAGAAGAGCCTTTTGCCGTTCTTCCCTTCCCGGAAGAATTCCGAATCGGAGATGTATATTCTATGATTGTTTTTAATCTGGATATCCGGGATTTTGAATATGCCTACCGGATAGACGGACCATACTGTCCGGAAAAGGGGCTTCTGTTTGACCGCAGCAATATCCTGCTTGATCCTTATGCGAAGGCCTTAAGTGACCAGCACATCTGGGGAAAACGTAATCAAAAGGACTACCATGCACGGGTTGTCCGCGATGAATTCGACTGGGGCGATATGCCGCAGTCCAGGCGGGAGCTTGCGGATCTGGTTATTTATGAGCTGCATGTCCGGGGCTTTACCCGGCATTCTTCTTCCAATGTGGCATACCCGGGTACATTTGCCGGGCTCATGGAGAAGATTCCTTACCTGAAAGAGCTTGGGATCAACGCCGTGGAACTGATGCCGATTTTTGAATTCGACGAAACGATGAATGCACGCGAGGTTGACGGGAAGACGCTTCTGGAATACTGGGGATACAACTCTGTTTGCTTTTTCGCGCCAAACACCAGCTATTCCTCTTCCCCGGAGCACAACCACGAGGGAACCGAGCTGAAAGAACTGATCAAAGCCCTGCATTCCAACGGGATTGAAGTCATCCTTGATGTGGTATTCAACCATACCGCCGAGGGAAATGAACTTGGCCCTTCCTTCAGTTTTAAAGGGCTGGATAATAACATTTACTATATGCTGACACCGGACGGGAACTACTATAATTTCAGCGGCTGTGGCAATACCCTGAACTGCAATCACCCGGTGGTAAGGCAGATGATCCTGGAATGCCTGCGCTACTGGACGATCAATTACCGGATCGACGGTTTTCGCTTCGATCTTGCCAGCATTCTCGGGCGGAATCAGGATGGTTCTCCGAGCAATAATCCTCCGCTTTTGCAGGCACTTGCCTATGATCCTCTGCTTAGCAATGTCAAGCTGATCGCCGAGGCCTGGGATGCCGGCGGGTTATATCAGGTAGGCCGGTTCCCCGCACACCTGCGCTGGGCCGAGTGGAACGGCAGATACCGGGATGCCGTCAGAGGCTATCTGAAAGGGGATAACTGGAATGCCTGGGACGCCGCATGGTGTGTGGCCGGCTCCGGCGATCTGTACGGCGAATATGATTCTGCGCACAACAATAATTATGCAGGCTACAATTCCTGCGTCAATTTTCTGACCTGCCACGATGGATTTACGATGTACGATCTCTATTCCTATAATGAGAAGCATAATGAGAAAAATGGCTGGAACAATACGGACGGTGCCAACGATAATCGGAGCTGGAACTGCGGTGCCGAGGGCGAGACCAACGATCCAGCAGTTCTTGAGCTGCGCTACCGCATGATCCGCAACGCCTGCGCTGTCCTCCTGGCAAGCCGCGGAACCCCCATGTTCCTTGCCGGGGACGAATTCGGCAACACCCAGTACGGCAACAATAATTCTTACTGCCAGGATAATGAGATCTCCTGGCTGGACTGGAGCCTTCTGGAAAAGAACCGCAGCCTCTTTGAATTCTTCAAATTTATGATAGATTACCGTTTCCGCCATCCTATCATCAGCCGGAAACTGCCCGATGCCATCTGCGGTATGGATTCCATTCACGCCCACAGCGCCGATGCGCGCCGGACCGACATTGACCGGGACACCCGTTTCTTCGCAAGCAGTTTCGCCGGCTATGACCGAAAAAAAGGGAAAGATGACATTGTCTATGTCGCCATCAATTCCCACTGGGAGGACGTACACATCACACTTCCCGAGACACGCGGCTATTTCTGGTTCCTCAGCGTAAACACCTACGGCGACGGCCAGGGACGCTACTGCTATCCGGAACGTGAAGAGATTCGTATCGACGGAAGTTTCGTCATGCGTCCCAGGTCTGTCGCGATCTTCACGGCACGGCCGATGTAGATTGGACGGTACGTATCGTCTCTGCGTCTGAGTTTCCGTATTAAAGGATATGGTAAGGTATACACCGGGATGAATATCCGCCGGATTTTCACTCAGGTATGCCCCGCAACCAAAGAACGGCAGAGTGGATCGGAGTTTTTCTCCATCCATCTGCCGTTTTTCTTCTGATCTTTCCCTGAATCAGCACCTTTTTCCCGCAAAATGCAAACCCGTATTTTCGAGTCTTATCCGGCTCCACGCCTTTTGTTTCCAATACTGCCGCATACTGCTTCTCTTCGATCTGCCGGAGAGCTGCCCTACTTCATCCACAGCCCCGTAATCTGCATCTTGTCATTATAAACCAGTGTGTACGTCACACTCACATTTTCATAAGCCACATTAAACTGTGCCACCGCACTCGTCTTCCCCATCTGGCGCACCTGTGCAAGATACATCGCACCGTATGACTGGAATTCCCCCCAATCTTTTCCAAATCCATCCTTCGCCGCCTGAAGTTCATCCCCGTCCAGAAATTCCTGCAATTTGCGGTCCGCATATCCCTTCAGCGTCTCATAGTCCTCCTCATATACAAGCACGGCAATCTCTTCGCTTCTCTTCTTCAGCGCCTCTTCCTGAAATACCCCGTTTTTCTCAAGCTCCACCGTCTTCGGCAATGCCCAATAGATGCCACCTGCCAGAACAGCCAGCACGCAGACGATCACGAGCGCGATCTTCCCCCATTTTTCTATCCGGTGCTTTCGTTTCTCTTCGCCGGAAAAGGTGTTGTTAAACTCTGCCGCAATCTCCTCCGGCGCTCCCATCTGATGCAGCACTTCCGCTTCCGACTCTCCCTGTGCTGCCCGCGCCTCAACCTCCGAAGCCAACTGCCTGACAATCTCTTTACGTCTGCTCGCGGAGCACTGCAGTTTTTTCTTAAGCCTGCGCATATACCTTTTATCCATTTTCATCTTCCTCCATAATCAAAGACACCCTGCCGCTGATTTCCTTCCAGAGCTTTGCAAGGCTCATAAGAGCTGCTCTCCCGGTATCCGTGATCACATAATACTTTCTCGGAATCCGCTTCCCTTCTGCCTCGCTCCATCTGCTTTCCACCATCTTCTCATCCTCAAGCCGATAAAGAATCGGATACAAAGTCCCCTCCTTCAGCAGAAATCTGCCGCCGCTCTTTTCCTTCAGCTCCTGGATAATCTGGTACCCATATTTTTCTTCCGACTCTAGAAGCTTCAAAACCAGCATATCCAGAACACCCTTCTTCATCTGACTCTCATATTTATCATTCAGCCTCATCACCCCCTCAAGATAACCCGGCACGAGATTTCAGCTTACTGATAAATTCCTTCTTCCTGACAGGCGACACCAGAACCATGTCATGCCTTCCATTTCTCACATAATCAATCTGCACCCTGTCAAGAGACATCGCCGCCGAAGAAAGTGGATTATGCGTCGGCTTCACCCCTCTGATATCCTTATACGCGATCCGCGCCTTTCCCATAATGACAGTATCAACCAAAATATGGTCCGAATACAAGATATACCTGACAAAAAACAACGGCGCACAAAACGCAGCCACGATCACTCCAATAATCAAAGTCCCCCATTCCAATTTCCCTTCATTAACAAAATCCCACGCCCAAATTACAAACGGCAGCAAAAGCGCTCCTCCAAGAATCAGGCCAAGCCACCAATCCACCTTCGTCCGGTAAATCTCCCCCTGTTCCTGCTCCTCTTGCACTTTATAAATCCCCTTCTGCTCCTTTACTGAAACTCCCTTCTTATCCGCAGTCTCACCGTTTCCTTCTCTCTTCCGTTTAATAAACAAATAATAAACCACCGGATAAAACACCCCGATCATCGAAACCGGCAAAAACCATCCCCCCAAAGCCCTGGCCGTCGCCGAACAGAATTGAATATATGCAAACATAACCTGAATCACAAAATCCATCCAGACGATCATCGGATAAGCAGCCGAAAACTGCTCCTTCTCACTCTCCGAGGCGTTCCCCGACTCCACTCCCGTTTTCAAATAATACTCCGAAATCTTCATCATCCCCAGCAAAAATAACATCAGCAGCAAAACAATAACCAGCGACGCCCTATCTCCCCAGGCATCCGCCACACCCTTCCCATTATAATGAGTCGGTATCTTCTCCGGAATCCATCTCCAGCAAATGCCCGTCAGCACAATCGTCCCAAAACACACCAGCCCTGATGCCCTGCTAACCCATCTTAATCCCTTTTGCTTCATACTGCACACCTCCCATTCTGCTAATACTTAGTTTTACTAAATATATAGTATCACAAGTATACTTCCTTTTCAACCATACAACTCACGGACTCGAAAATTACTATCACTCCTAATTTACGGAGCAAAAAAGACACTCACCATTGATAGATGTCTTTTCGTCCACTTTTGACTGTATTTGGACGATTTTATTCCTGGTTGGACGAAAAAATCTTACTATTCATCAAATGCATCACTCCGCACATAATAAGTGCTTCTTCCAGCTCTGCATTGAACAATTACATTTTCTTCCACATATACCCTAATAATATAAAACTCCACTAATCCGTTATTAGAAAAGTGGAGTTTTACTAAATTATTATTATTTTACCAATTCCATGATTCTACCATTCAAAAGCTGATTTTCCTGCGTATACAGCCTGCAGTTTAGTTATATCTGCGTTAGATATATCCCCGCTGTTATTTACATCACCGACTAATTTCTGTATAGCACTTAACTCAAATTTGCCTGCATAAGCAGAACTCAAACGAGTAATATCAGCATTAGTGATAATACCATCTTCATTCACATCGCCAATAAGAAGTACCATAAGGGATGCCTCCGATGTCATATTATCTACAGTAAAGGACTGCCCCTTCGAATCAGCAGCTGCCTCCAGTCTAGTATACGTTTCCCCATTATCATAGCTGACAGCAACAATGCAAGGACTGTCACAAACAACACCAAAAGTATTACTTCCCTGTTTCCATCCGCCGTCGGGCTCTGTAACAACCGCTCCTGAAGATGATGCCCCCGGCGTATTCACAGACACTTCGATTTTCGAACCGCCTTCAGTTTCAGTACCGCTATCACCATCAGGCTTACCAGAATCTTCGCCTTCATTCTCTCCCGGATTTCCACCATCACCGCCTCCAGGTCCTTCAGGAGGCTCTTCCATTTCCTGTGCAATCCACGTTATGTTCCCTCCATAATCTTGCAGCATATCAGAAGTCCATGACGGATTATTCTTCGGATAATAGCAATTCGTAGTTACATCCGAGCTAAATGTCCTATTGTTAATTCGTGGAGCACCCCATCTAAATGTTATCCTGGAAAGCTTCTTACATTGCCAAAATGCACTATCACCCACATAAGTAATACCCGTCGGCAATGAGACAGTCGTAAGGCGGCGGCATTGACTGAATGTGCTGTCTTCGAGCCTTGTCACACCATTGGGAATTTCAATCTTCTCCAAACACTGACAATAAGAGAATGCCCCCTTTCCAATACTCTTCAAAGTACTAGGCAACGTAACTGACGTAAAATTGTTGCAATCATAATACCACTGATATAAATCATACGCACCACACGCCACAAATGCACTGTCCCCAATACTAACTAGTCCTTCCGGAAGGACAACACTTTCAAGGCCATAACATTTACTAAACACACTACTTCCAATTGTTTTCAGCGTGCTTTGAAAATCTACCCTCAAAAGATAGTAAGACTCCTCAAACATTTTTTCAGGAATATAATCTAAACTTTCTGGTAAATCAATACTTTCCACCTTACTTTCTGAAAACGCTCCAACTCCTATCGTCGTTATTCCTTCTGGCAAAACGACTGTCTTAGCGCCAAGTTGACAAAACGCCTGTTTACCTATGGACACAATTGTATCCGGCATCGTCATATCCATAACCGTTTTGCAAGCATAAAAAGCACAATCACCAATATGAGTTACCCCGTTACCAATCACAACACTCTTAATAGAATTTCTCTCCTCATACCAAGGTGCATAATTAAGCTCGTCCACAGAATAGTTGTACATCGGTCCTGTTCCATTAATAAGCAGTATCCCTTCTTCCGTAAGCTCCCATGTTATATCTTCACCGCACGTATGAACCTCATCCCCCTTCACTTCCCCTTCATAGGTCCAGATTAAATCACCCCCAAAATCATTTGTCAGAATCTCCTTTGTCCATGTATCATTTGGAGTATAATAACAAGTAGCAGTGACTCCACTAAATGCACCCGTTCCAATGGCCGGCGCATCTCCCAGAAATGTGATTTCTGACAATTTGCTGCATCCCCTAAATGCCTCACTTTCGATCGCAGTCATACTCGCCGGAATTATAATTGAAGTAATGTTACTGCATTCTTTAAATGCACTGTTCCCAATTTCCTGTACTTTGTCAGAAACGATAATTGAAGTGATACCTGTGCAGCCACCAAATGCAAGCTTGCCAATTGAAGTAAGTGCGGACGGCAGAATCATTTCCGTCAGGCCCGTACAATTCTGAAATGCTGATGCTCCGACAATTTCCAGACTATCCGGAAGTATGATACTGGTCAAAAGCTCTCGCCCAGAGAAAGCTCCATCTCCTATACTTGTTACTCCTTTTCCAATCGTGACATCGCTCAACACCGAGCATCCAGAAAATGCAGATACTCCAATACCTGTCACACTGTCTGGAATTGTAATCCTTTCCAAAGAAGAACACCCATAAAACATATTATCACTAATATTTTCCAAATTTTCTGATAATGTAATGTTTTCCAAATTCGCACATTCCCGAAATATGTACTCTCCCATAGCATTCACAGAATCCGGAATCACAATATTTTTCAGGCCTACGCACTTATAAAATGCCCATTCTCCAATGCTTATTACTCCGTTCGGAACTATGATTTCAGTAAGACTACTGCAGTTTGAAAAGGCATGTGATCCAATGTGCGTTATTGTATCCGGCACTATAACACTATTCAAAGCAGAGCAGTTGGCGAAAAAGCTATCACCAATCACGTTAATATGTTTAGGCAGTTTTACACTTGTTAGTCTCACACAATTGCTAAACACTCCTTCACCAATACTTGTTACGTTATCTGGGATCTCAGCCACTGATATTTCAGTATCGGCAAATGCACTGCTGCCAATATGAGTAACGCTTTTAGGAATTTCAATAGATGTAATTCCTGTATTATAAAATGCGTAATCACCGATCTGCGTAACAGCGTCATGAATAACAACATTCCTAATAGCCTCTCTTCCCGCACAAACTCCATTTCCTATCACTGTTACCGATTCTGGTATTACTAATTCCGTAATCAATTTATCATTCAGATACAGGTCTCCTCTGATATTCGTCACATCTTTGGCAGAACACCATGCTTCCAGATCCGAAATATGGAGTTCCTTCAATGTATGCGCGTTACTAAATGCATAACTTTCAACCTTCTGTAACCCCGTTCCCACCGTAATCTTTACCATAGATTGACATTGAGAAAAAGCAAAACCACCTATATTCTCTACGCTGTCACCAAGAACAACCTCCGTTACATTGATAAAATCAAAAAATGCAGATTTACCAACATTCAGGACCCCCTCCTCGACCACTATCTTTCTTGCCACATAGCTATATGTATCCCATGGAGCATCTGTTCTCTCCTGTGAAGTATAATATGTGTAATCTTTCATAGTACCGCTGCCACTGATTGTCAATGTAGCGGTTTCATAGTCATAGTTATAGGTGATTCCCTCTCCTGTTTTCTCTGTAGTTTCTGCTGCTGATACTTTATTTGGAGCCATCAGCAATAGTATCGCCATCACAAACAAACATTTAATTGCTTTTTTCACTCATTCCACTCCTTACTTTTTCATTTTTTGAAATTTATGAAGCATCTCTGTTTTGTTTTTTTCGTCTGTAAATCACATAACTTATCACTAATATAATGATCAGTATAATCCACCACCAGATACATCCTCCAAATTGAACCATATTAGAGTCACCTTCGGTCCACTTTGCATATAATGACATGTTACTTTGAACAAGATCCTTATCAAAATTCCATTTGTCGGTTAAATCGATATCCGTATACCATCCATCGAATCTATACCCTTCTCTGACAGGATCATCCGGACAAATAATCTTTTCACCGTACTGAACCTTTTGATCAGGAATCTCATTTCCCCCATTCGTCTTGAAAGAAACCACACATTCTGTACTTAAAATAATCGTAACATCGCTGGCATCACACAGATAACTGTCTGTTCCATCCTGAACCGAGACCAGATAATCCTGATTCGTAATCTTTGTCACACCAGTTTCCCCGATTACTCTTAGTTGAACACTGCCGACAAGCATGTCTTCTTCCCACTGCGTTCCTCCACTCATTGACAAATAATTCATATAAAATTCTCTGTATTGATCGGTCACTTCAATATCCGTTGTCGCAACCCCCGAATTCAAAACAGCACTGTCTTCCACAAGTTCAAAAAATGCACTGTCATATCGGATTTCATCCTGCATGCCATACATCATATAAGGTTCTGCCGAATCCACACGCTTCAATTTCAACCCTACGGTTATAATATCTCCAGTCTTGACTTCCTTCGTATCCTGACCATCCACAGTCAATTCAAACGAGAACTCCCTGGACTCATCGCTGGCATACACCGGAATTGAGAACGCTGCCAAAAATGACATTACTACTAGTAAAGTACAAATCACTTTTTTCATTATGTTTATCCCCGCATAACACAGTATTGAACAATCACGACTTCCTATTCAAGAATAGAAGCGATATCCCATCCTCGCACTATTACGAAGATGGGATATCTTTTTTACAATTTTGTGTCGATGAAAACTATTTATTTCAAGATATTTGCAATAATCGCTGTTGAGTCTTCCACATTGACTTTTCCATCATGGTTCGTATCCGCCCGGAGATATTTTTCCATCGTAACATCAGTGGTAAATCCATCGTACACTGCATTATACATATTGTATACTAACTGCGGATCACTGGCATCCACCCTTCCGGTTTTATTTACATCCATTCCATAATCCACTGTAATGACATCTCCATCAGTTATATCTATATGAGCAATTACATCATCGACATCCACGGTCTGTGCAATGATCAGATAGCAATATGCACCATACGCCTCAGACCAGAACATTTTCTCATTATCATAAGTAACTGCTTTGCCATCGGCAAGAGTTGTTTCATTCTTGACCAGCCACATTCTATTACCATCCAGAGTCAAATATTCAGAAACAGTAACGCCGTCAACAATGACTTCCCGTTCAACATAGAATACGATATTACCGTTTACACTTTTAATTGTGTATGTATTATCACCATTATCAATCACTGCTGCTGTCAGGTTTCCCATCTTAGCCGAAACAGTATAAACATATCCCTTTTCCGGTACAATAGTTAATGTATAGTCTTCACCTATATTTACTTTCGGCTCATAACCCGCTGCGGCTCCGGCACCAGAACCTTCTACCGTCACACTCGCCTCAGTGGCCTTCTTATTTACAATAATCTCGATATCTCCTTTGATTGCAGAACCCGGAATAGTATATACTGAGTTATTGACACTATATCCTGTATATGCTACCCCTCCAATCGTAACACCGCTCAGGCTGTACGCCCATCCGGAAGCCGCAGGTATAGTGAATGAATAATCCGTATTATACGTTGCTGTATCTGCACCATCTAAAATCTCTTCAGCTGCATTTCCAGAAAATACTACATGATAGCTCTTTTCCGAACGATTACCAGTAATAACAAGCTCACCTGTAACATTTTCAATGGTATAAGATCCATCCCCATTGTTAATTACATTTACACTCACACCATTTACTGAAGCAGAAATTGAATCATAATCGTAATTTTCTCCATCTGCTAAAGTAAAAGTATAAGACCCTCCATCTTCAACCGTGGCAGCGCCAACAAAAATATCAGGTAAAGTTACACTATATGTTTTCTTATGAATAGTTAAATCAACTGATTCCTTAGAAATAGCTGCCGTAATAAGATCCTTCTTTGCCGCATCTGTCTTATTTACAAAAGCCGCAGACATCATGGTCACTGTCGCTGTTCCATCTGCTGTCGCTTCAAATGCCAGCACATAGACACCCGTACCAAAATTCTTACTTTCACCATAATCTTCTAAAGTCAAAACTCCCGCATTGTCTTTGACTGTTGCAGCTCCCAACTGAGACTTTTCCTGATTAAACTTTAATTTTGAGCTGTCATAATTGATCACAATTTCTCCCGCCGCAAAACTGCTATCCTGATTATGACCCACAGCAACATTAATATTTACTGTATCGTCAACGCCCAGCTCCTGACTCAGTGAAGATACTCCTGCCGTATATCCTTCCGCCACAGATTCATCCGTAATAGTCAATGTCGTTACTGCCACAGCAGCATTTTCCCAAATCTCACCGTAATCCTGTGTCAACTCCAGTTTTTCAACGCCAACATCATATGTCCCTGCAGGAGTATTTGCCGGCACAGTAAAAGTAATTACAGCAAGGTCTGTAACATCCATAATATTCTCACAATCCGGTGACTGCCATCCAGCAATACCATTATCCAGGTTTGTAGATGCCCCCGGAAATTTACCGATTTTTTCCCCGCCGGTAATAGATGCAATCGTCAAAGGGCCTTCTTTGGTAACCGTAAATCCAATTCCATCCACTGTTACTCCTTTGTTTGAGCTTAATCGCATAGTGACCGTCTGATCCATATCACTCGTTGAAATAGTCGGTGTATCCAGCTTGACATTAAATACTGCACCTCGAGTGTTATTTTCATTCGCTGCCAGTACCGGCACACAGAATCCGGTACACAAAACTACACACAAAAACACTGACAATATTTTTCTAAAACAATCTTTCATCGTTTTTCTCCTTCACACTATTAAAGAATCTTCATGAATCCCCAAATGCTTCATTTACTTCTCATATAACACAATTCTTTCCATCCCCTGAATATATGCCTCTATTTCGGCTCTGAGTACGATCCCCGGCTTATCATTGATTCGGTATGCCAGTCCGGAAGTCCGCTTTTCCATCGCCTTTATCCGATTTGACATTCCTTGAATCTCCTCCAGAATCTCCTGTCCCCCTTCCAGATCTCCCTCCCGCACTACTGAATCGATCACAATACTCAATTCATACACCGCCTGATTATAGTAATAACTATTGTATCCGGCACACTGAAGCATCATCCTCTCATATTCCAATGCCTCCTTGGCTTGTCCCAAAGAAGCGGCCTCACCAAGCGCATTTTCATATGCGGATGCCAACATCCCATTATCTCTTATCAATAGCTTCGCAATTTCATTACTCTGCTTTTCATCGTTAAACATCAATGCTGCTCTGGCAAATGTATTTCTTGGATACATCCGCAAAGCCAGTTCATAATCACCAACATATTCCGCGCCCAGTGCTACTGAAAAATATAGCAAAACCATCCCCAACAATATTTCCGACAAACTCATCCATTTGAATCTGACTGTGAAATATTTCTCTTTTTTCGTTCCCAGACACATTAACATAAGAAACAACATAATAGAAAACTGCAGATCAAAATCAAACAAACTATGTAATCCTAGTAATATCAATAATGCCTTATTCCGTCTTTTGTTCCCCTTATCTGCCAAAGCAGAAATCACAATTACAATTGTCAGTATTGCCGCCAGAATTCCTATATCTAACGCACATTGCAACAATTCATTATGCACATATTTCGTCACATAATTTCCTGTCTGGAATTGGGGCTGTAAAAAATAGTACCCCATATACCCCAGCCCAAATGGGTGCTTCACTATAATAGGAATGGCATCTCTCCAGTAAAGGAAACGCCCATTTAATGTACTGGAATCCATACTGAGCTTCACAAGTCTCTCAATATTCAGATGCAGACACATTTGCAAAAGGATAATACTTATAATGACCGGCGGCATGATCCACTTCCATTTTTTTCTTAATTCTCGGCTACACCAAAATATCAGCACGAGGGCTACAATCGTAAACACGAACACACTTCTGCTCCCGGTAAATACAATCCCTACCAGCAAAATACCCGCCTCTAGTATCTCCTTTACTTCCCAATGTTTTTGAAAAACAAGGACGATCAGACCTGCCAGTAAAAATAAGGCATACGTGTTGGAATACTGAAATACACCGCCCAGGCGGCCTGCACGATAAAAGTGTTCCTGAATTCCTGGAAGGAAGAACGCCGGCAGAACTGCCATTGTTGCCAGCGCTCCTGATACCGGAACTACCTGAAATATCTGCTCCCTTCTTTCATCAGCAAGATTATTCCAATAAATCCAGAATTCCAGCACCGTTAATATACGCACTGTCCCAATAAGGGCTATTCCTTTATCCCGGGCAGTAAATACAGACACAATGCTACACAGCATTATCAATCCCAGACATTTCCCAATAGTTCCTATCGGAAATTTAATTTCTTCATTTAACTTTCCACAGATAAGCAATAACCCCGCCAGAACAGTTCCTAAAATTGCATTTGCAAAATCATAAAATCCACCCCATAAGCATAAGCACAAAAGAAACAATATATAAGCTCCGTACTTCTTTAGAAGTCTCATTGCTTTCATTTACCTATAACTCCGTTGTCTTACCGCTTACAAACTGTAATACCCTCCGAAGATCCTGTAAATCCACCGTTCCATCTTCCGTAACATCTGCACTCTGCTCCTGACGCTCTGTCAGTTTTATCTTTCCACAAACATTTTGAAGAATCATACGAAGATCACTGATATCAACTTCTGTATCTTCATTCACATCGCCTTTGATATAGCTATCCTCATTTAAGTCTAAGATCATCTCAGGGACTCCGGTAACATCCCATATCGTTCCATCAGTACGGGTTACAAATGTCCGGTATCCCTCACCACACCATCCTTGCCAAATATTCTTAACATGCGTTAAAATCAAAATATCATTTCGGGTCAGATTATAATCATTGACTTTTCCATAATCTTCTAATACTATATTTTCTCCCAAAACTGGCTTTATTTTAATCGGCGATTCGATGGTTCCTTCTTTTCCATCAATATCTCGGTATATTCCATCTTCCGTCCTATAAATTACATTTTCGTCCACATTTGTATTTCTAATTTCCAGCACATTTTCCGCAATTTTTATATCAGCTCCACCTCCCACATATTCATAAACCTCTCCGTGGTGCTAGAATATAAATAGTACAAGTCAAAATGAGAATTCCTAATCTAATATTTCATGGTACAATGTAGGTACCGCACTGAAGGAGGATCTCATTATGGCAAAGCACTATGACAAACAATTT
>Ga0129308_1000798_pt1 | contig 40946 bp, 39 predicted proteins | sample L827metagenome_FD_94440 | JGI IMG/M metagenome (GOLD analysis project Ga0129308, IMG submission 94440) | Ring-tailed lemur group fecal microbial communities from Wisconsin, USA - L827 metagenome | ecosystem: Host-associated > Mammals > Digestive system > Large intestine > Fecal | place: USA... | reverse complement strand
TAAACCAGCTATTTTCGTACCAGATACAGAGAAATATCCATGATTCTTGTTCATTCATCTGAGATAGAAACTTTAAAAAACCTTTATTTTAAAGGAAAAAAGACTTGATTTATTAGGGAGGATTTTATATCATGGGAAACAAAATTCATAATTTCGATGAGCCTATTAACAGAATTGGAACAGATTCTTTCAAATGGGACTATGAAGGAGAAGACGGCAAATACATACCACTTGGTGTAGCAGACACTGATTTTAAGGCACCGGAAGAGGCGATTGAAGCAGTTCGCAAACGTACTGAATTTGGCGTTTATGCGTATGGCGCGCTTCCTCAGGAAAGATTTGCAAAATCTATATGCGGATGGTATCAGAAGAGATATGGCCTTACAGTGGAGCCAGAGGCAGTGAGGCATTCTCAAGGTCTGATGACAGGTGCGCTCTGGATGATTCTGAATGCGTATACCCGTCCGGGTGATACCATATTGATACAGTCACCGGTTTACAATACCTTCTCCGTAGTCATCAAAGGTGCAGGGCGTTTCGTAGAAAGCAGCGATCTGGTGCTGGAGGATGGCCGTTATGAGATTGATTTTGAGGATCTTGATAGAAAAACCGCAGATCCACATGTGCGCATTCTTCTGGTATGCAACCCGCACAACCCGGTAGGACGTGTATGGACGAAGGAAGAATTGACAAAAATCGCGGAGATTTGTAGGAAGAACGATACACTGATCGTTAGTGACGAAATTCATGGAGACATTGTTTATGGTGACCATAAGCATACACCATTCTTCTCCATCTCTGAAGAAATTGCAAATAACGTGGTAGTTATGGGCTCACCGAGTAAAACCTTCAACTTAGCATGCTTCTATTCTGCATATGTTGTAATTAAGAATAAAGCACTTCGTGACCAGTATAATGTAGTATATGATAACTATCATTTTGACTACAATTATTTGGGAATTGAGGCACTTATGGCATGTTACAATGAGTGTGAATATTATGTAGATCAGCAGAATGAGTATTTCTTGAAAAATATTCATATTGTACAGGAGTTCATCCGTGAAAATATGCCGGAGGTAAAAGTGATTGAGCCAGAAGGAACCTATCTGCTGTGGATTGATTTCCGTGCATGGGGATTGGAACAGGATGATTTGATCAATCTCTTTAAAGAAGCGGGTGTGAAGCTGAACAGCGGTACAAACTATGGCTCCTGCGGTAAAGGATTTGTGCGTCTGAATGTGGCAACCCAAACGGCAGTTCTGGAAAAGGGTCTTGCGTGTATGAAGAAAGCAAATGAAAATCGTTTAAAATAGCAGTGGGAGGAAGGAAACGTGAAAATTAGGATTAAAACGGATAAAGCACCTGCGGCTATCGGCCCTTATGCTCAAGGTTGGTACACCGATCAGGTAGTGTATGTTTCAGGACAGTTGGGGATTGACATGGATACGGGAAAACTTGCTGAAGGAGTGGCTGCTCAAGCCCATGCTTCTATGAAGAACCTTGGTGCAGTCCTCAAGGCAGCAGGAAGTGAGTACTCACAGATTGTGAAAACAACTGTTTTTGTGCAGGACTTAAATGATTTTGCCGTGGTAAATGAAATTTATGGAAGCTATTTTGAGGGTGAATACCCGGCACGGAGCTGTGTACAGATTGCAAAACTTCCATTGGGAGGACTTGTAGAAATCGAGTGTATTGCATTGAGAGAGTAATGTAATCAAATTTCATACGATGAAGGGCAGATTCAGGAGAAGAATCTGCCCTTTTTTGCCGAGAACATCTAAGTAAAGGATCAGTGTGCAATCGTTGTATAGTATTCGGGTCAGAGTTGAGGTTTATGGCCTTTGGGTAATGAGAGGATAGTATTTGTCAGACTAGATAGGGTGGTGATATAATGTTGACAAAAGAAGCGGATGAGTTTGGCAGGATATTTTTTAAAAGAATAGAAAGGGTGTAAATGAGAATGCAGTGTCTATATGATAAATTAAAAGAATATAGAGAGACGGACTATTATGGTTTTCACATGCCGGGCCATAAGCGTAACGAGGAATTTATGGGAATTTCTCTTCCTTATGGAATCGATATTACAGAGATAGAAGGATTCGATGATCTGCACCATGCAGACGGGATTTTGAAGGAGGCCCAGAGGCGGGCGGCGGCAGTGTTCGGCGCGGAGGAGACGCATTTCCTCGTGAACGGCAGTACGGTGGGGATTCTCAGCGGTATTTTAGGGTGCACCCGCCGGGGGGATAAGATTCTGGTGGCGCGGCACTGCCATAAATCAGTGTACCATGCCATTTATCTGAATGGACTAATCCCGCGCTATCTTTACCCCGAATTTGATGGGAAGCTGGGGATAAGCGGAGAAATCAAGAAGCAGGATGTGGAAAATATGCTGGCTGCTGAGCCGGATATTCGTGCGGTAGTGATCGTATCTCCCAGCTATGACGGTGTAGTGGCGGATGTAAAAGGAATTGCAAATGTGGTGCATTCCTATGGAATTCCGTTGATCGTGGATGAGGCACATGGTTCACATTTTGGATTTCATCCATATTTTCCGGAGCGGGCGAACAGGCTCGGGGCGGATGTAGTGATCAATAGTCTTCATAAAACATTGCCCTCACTGACGCAGACGGCGCTTCTGCATATCAATGGGAAATATGCGGACCGGGAGAGAATTCGCATGTACTTGGATATGCTCCAGAGCAGCAGCCCGTCTTATATATTTATGGCGAGTCTGGATGCCTGTGTGGATTTGTTGGAACGACGGAGTGAGGAGATATTTGATGTATATGTCAGAAGACTTGAAAGATTGAGGAAGGATTTGGAAAGGCTTAAGAAGCTTCATCTTGTGAGGACGGAGAACTATGACCTATCCAAATTGGTGATTTCTGTCTCCGGGACAGAATTGACAAGCCATGCGTTGTATGAGAAACTATTGGATGACTATCATTTGCAGATGGAAATGGCGGCCGGAAGTTATGTGCTGGCGATGACATCGGTAGCCGATACCGAAGAAGGCTTTGAGCGTCTGAAAAGTGCATTGTTTGAGATTGATGAGGAACTTTTTGAAAAAGAGAGAGGAAGGACTATTAAAAGGAATTCCAGCAGTAACGGGGATGTGCAGATGTCCATCCCAGGCAGGCTGCCCCGGCAGAAACAGATTTTCTCCCCATATCGAGTACGGGAAATGCAGTTTGACGGTCAGAGTGAGGAAATCCCGTGGAAGGAAAGCGCCGGGCGGGTTTCGATGGATTTCGCCTATCTATATCCGCCGGGAAGTCCGGTGATCGTGCCGGGGGAGCGGATCACAGAGGAGGCGGTGGATTTGCTCGCATATTATGAACGGCAGCAGCTTGGAATCGAGGGAATCTGCCGGGAAGGGTATATCAGGGTGTGGAAAAATGGGTAAAATATTTTATCTGATGGGGAAAAGTTCCTCGGGAAAGGATACAATATATAAGAAGCTGCGGGAAATGATGCCGAAGCTTACAACGGTTACGATTTATACTACCCGTCCGATCCGGGAAGGGGAGATGGAAGGTGTGGAGTATCATTTTGTGGGTGAGAAGGAGCTTGAAGAATTTCAAAAAGCCGGCAAAGTGATCGAACTGCGCGTGTATCATACGGTGTGCGGCATCTGGAAATATTTTACCGTGGATGATGGACAGTTTAATCTTGCACATAAAGATTATCTGATGATTGGAACGTTGGAATCTTATGCAAAGATGCGGGAGTATTTTGGGGAACAGGTAATGTATCCTCTTTATATAGAAGTGGAGGACGGCGAACGGCTTGCGCGTGCGCTGGCGCGGGAGAGAGAGCAGCCCAGGCCAAAGTATGCGGAGATGTGCAGAAGATTTCTGGCAGACACAGAGGATTTTGCAGAAGAAAATATTAAGGGTCTGGGAATCAGGGAACGGTTTGAAAATGTGGAAATTAACGATACATTAAGAAAAATTTCAGAAAGAATTCACGTTTTACAGGACAATTTGGGCTAGGTATTCATGAAAAAATGTGTTATACTGGCTGTATAGAATCGGGTGAAGTGGGCTATGCCCCTATAATTATAAATATCTACAGATAAAGAGGGTGAGGATATGTCAGGATTTAAGGATGTCGTAGGACATACAGATATTATTCAATATATACAGAACGCATGCAGTCAGAACAAGGTTTCCCACGCCTATATATTAAATGGAGAGAAGGGGAGCGGAAAGAAGCTTCTGGCGAATTTATTTGCCATGGCGCTACAATGCGAGAACAACGAGGCTGACCCTTGTTATGAATGTCATTCCTGCCATCAGGCGGTGAGCGGTAATCATCCGGACATCATCCGGGTGACGCATGAGAAACCAAATTCTATCAGTGTGGATGATATTCGGGTGCAGATCAACGAGGATATCCAGGTGAAGCCATACAATGGGAAGTACAAGATTTACATCGTTCCCGATGCAGATTTGATGACGGTGCAGGCGCAGAATGCTCTTTTGAAAACGATTGAAGAGCCGCCGGCTTATGCAGTGATTTTGCTGTTGACGGAGAATGCTCAGAGCCTTCTGCCCACGATCTGTTCGCGGTGTGTGATGCTTAAACTGCGCAACATCAAAGACCAGCTGGTGAAGAAATATCTCATGGAGCGGCTGGAAGTGCCGGATTACAAAGCGGACGTGTGTACTGCATTTGCCCAGGGGAATGTTGGAAGGGCCATTATGCTGGCTAATTCTGAGCATTTTAACGAGATTAAGGATGAAGCGGTTCAGCTTCTGAAATCCATTGATACCATGGAGCTTCCGGAGCTTATGGAGGCGGTAAAGCGGATTTCCGCCTATAAACTGGAAATTACGGATTATCTGGATATTCTGATGATCTGGTATCGGGATGTGCTGATCTATAAAGCGACAAAGAATATTGACAGAGTGATCTTTGGCGAGCAGCTTGAATATATCAGGGAGCGTGCAAAGAGGAGTTCGTATGAGGGGATTGAGACGATCCTCCAGGGAATTGAGAAGGCGAAGGCACGTCTGAAAGCGAATGTGAATTTTGAACTGGTGATGGAGCTGATGCTGCTGACGATAAAGGAGAATTAGACGATGACAAAAGTGATTGGAGTCCGTTTCCGCACGGCCGGGAAGGTATATTATTTCTCGCCGGGAAAGCTTAAGATTAAGCAGGGGGAACAGGTGATTGTAGAGACTGCCCGTGGCGTTGAGTTCGGTAATGTGGTCATGGGTACGAAGGAAGTGAAAGACGAGGAGATCACGCAGCCGCTGAAAGCAGTGATTCGGCTTGCGACAGATGAGGACCGCAGGATCGAAGAAAAGAACCGTAAGAAAGAAAAAGAAGCATTCCAGATCTGTCTGGAGAAGATTCATAAGCACGGTCTTGAGATGAAGCTGATCGATGCGGAGTATACGTTTGACAATAATAAAGTATTGTTTTATTTTACGGCAGATGGAAGAATTGATTTCCGCGAGCTGGTAAAGGATCTGGCGGCGGTGTTCCGTACCAGGATCGAGCTTCGGCAGATTGGTGTCCGGGATGAGACGAAGATTCGCGGCGGCATCGGAATCTGCGGACGAGAGCTGTGCTGCCATACCTACCTGTCAGAATTTGCCCCGGTTTCCATTAAGATGGCGAAAGAACAGAATCTGTCTCTGAATCCCTCCAAGATTTCCGGTGTGTGCGGAAGATTGATGTGCTGTCTGACCAATGAGGAAGAGACGTATGAGGAACTGAACAGCCATTTGCCGTCGGTAGGAGATACGGTGACCACGCCGGAAGGGCTGAAAGGCGAGGTGCAGTCACTGAGTGTACTCAGACAGCAGGTGAAGGTCGTTGTGACTCTCGATAATGATGAGAAAGAGATTCGGGAGTACAAGGCAGGAGAGCTGAAGTTTAAGCCAAGACGGCGGAAAAATGATGTTAAGCTCTCCAAACAGGAGATGAAGGAGCTTGCGGCTCTGGAAAAAGGTGAAGGAGCGTCAAAGTTAGATGACAACTAATCTGAAACCGGGAGAACGGTTAGATGATTTACAGATAAAAGGCTATGAGATTATCCAGCATCCGGGTCGGTTCTGTTTCGGGATGGATGCGGTGCTGCTTTCGGCATTTGCCAGAGTGAAGACGGGAGAATGTGTTCTTGATCTTGGGACGGGAACGGGAATTCTCCCGATTCTTTTCGCGGCAAAAACGGAAGGGGCGCATTTTACCGGGCTGGAGATACAAGAAGAAAGCGCGGATATGGCAAAAAGAAGCGTGCTTCATAACGGGCTGGACCAAAAGGTGTCGATTGTCACCGGGGATATCCGGGAGGCGTCAGAGATATTCGGCGGCTCATCTTTTGACGTGGTGAGCACCAATCCGCCGTATATGATCGGAGGGCATGGGCTGGCCAACCCGGAAAGCGCTAAGGCGATCGCGCGGCACGAGGTCTTATGTACGCTGGAAGATGTGCTGCGGGAGAGTGCAAGGATCGTGAAGCCGCAGGGGAGATTCTATATGGTGCATCGCCCGTTTCGGCTGGCGGAGATTCTGGAAGGGATGCGGAAGGTGCATCTGGAACCCAAGAGGATGCGGCTGGTGTACCCATATGTGGACAAAGAGCCGAATATGGTTTTGATCGAGGGCATCCGGAACGGGAAACCGCGCATGACGGTGGAGCCGCCGCTTATTATTTATGAAAAAGACGGACGATATACGAAGGAAGTGCTGGAACATTACGGGATGGACGGAACCGGAGGAAGTGTACCGGGGAGAGACTAGCAGCAGGTCCGGCGAACGTAAGTAACGATAGAAAATTATGCAGGGGAATGTTTCGGGAGTGAAGAGAAAATGACGGGAACTTTATATTTGTGCGCAACACCCATAGGGAATCTGGAAGATATGACGTTTCGGGTGATTCGAACGTTAAAAGAGGTGGATCTGATCGCGGCGGAGGATACGAGGAACAGTATTAAGCTGCTGAATCATTTTGAGATTAAAACACCTATGACGAGTTATCATGAATACAATAAGATTGAAAAAGGGCATAAGCTGGTGGAACGGCTGCTGGCAGGAGAAAATATCGCACTGATCACGGACGCCGGCACCCCGGGGATATCGGACCCAGGCGAGGAGCTGGTACAGATGTGCTATGAGGCGGGGGTGCCGGTGACTTCTCTGCCGGGAGCGGCGGCCTGCATCACGGCGCTTACGATATCGGGGCTTTCCACCAGGCGGTTTGCATTTGAGGCATTTCTGCCGACGGATAAAAAGGAACGTCAGATGGTCCTTTCGGAGCTTACGGAGGAGACCAGGACGATGATCGTGTATGAGGCGCCGCACCGTTTGGTCAAAACGCTGAAAGAATTGGGAGAGATTCTGGGAGAGGCGCGTCGGTTGACGGTGTGCCGGGAGCTGACCAAGAAGCATGAGACGGCATTTCGCACAACATTTGCAGAAGCGGCTTCTTATTATGAGAACAATGAGCCGAGAGGGGAGTGTGTGCTGGTAATTGAAGGGAAGAGTCGCGAAGAGATCGTAAAAGAAAAGCAGGAAGAATGGGAAAAGATGAGTATTCCGGAACATATGGAGTATTATCTGGAACAGGGAATTGATAAAAAGGAGGCCATGAAGCGGGTGGCGAAGGACCGTGGAATGGGGAAGAGGGATGTGTATAAGGCGCTGCTGGAAGAATAAGATGCTCTATAAAGTATTTCTTTTCGTCAATTTGTACATGAATCCCAAAAATCTTTGTTCAAGTCGGTCATGGATTCTCGGCCGAAATTTTACTATACTTAGTTTCAGAAAGAAAACAGCGGCTGACCCGCAACTAATTTAGGAGGATGAAACAAATGGCAAGTTTATCATTGAAACATATCAACAAAACATACCCGAATGGATTTGAGGCAGTTAAAGATTTCAACCTTGAAATCGAAGATAAAGAATTTATCATTTTCGTAGGACCGTCAGGATGTGGTAAGTCTACTACCCTTCGTATGGTTGCAGGTCTTGAAGATATTACAAGCGGTGAGCTTCGCATCGGCGACAAGCTGGTTAACGATGTAGAGCCGAAGGACAGAGATATCGCGATGGTATTCCAGAACTACGCTCTGTATCCGCATATGACAGTATATGATAACATGGCTTTCGGTCTTAAATTAAGAAAAGTACCGAAGGATGAGATTGATAAGATGGTTCGTGAAGCAGCTAAGATCCTTGACCTTGAGAAACTGCTTGACCGTAAACCGAAAGCTCTTTCCGGTGGACAGAGACAGCGTGTTGCTATGGGACGTGCTATCGTTCGTAACCCGAAAGTATTCCTTATGGATGAGCCGCTTTCAAACCTGGATGCTAAGCTTCGTGGACAGATGCGTATTGAGATCTCCAAACTGCATCAGAGACTGGGCACAACCATCATCTACGTAACACATGACCAGACAGAGGCTATGACCCTTGGTACCAGAATCGTAGTTATGAACGCTGGTATCGTTCAGCAGGTAGATACCCCGCAGGTACTTTACGATACACCGTGCAACCTGTTCGTAGCTGGATTCATCGGATCTCCGCAGATGAACTTCGTAGATGCTACATGTAAAGTAAAAGGTAACAAAGTTGTTCTTCAGGCTGGCCCGGCAGAGATCGAACTTCCGGAAGCAAAAGCTAAAAAGCTTATCGCTGGCGGATATGACGGAAAGACTGTTGTACTTGGTATTCGTCCGGAAGATGTACATGATGAGCCGGATTACCTTGCAAAACATCAGAACACCATCATCGAAGCTACTATCCGTGTATACGAGATGCTTGGTGCAGAAGTTTACCTGCACTTCGATTACGAAGGAGCTACCATGACTGCAAGAGTTGATCCTAGAACAACTGCAAGAACTGGTGATACTGTTAAATTTGCTCTTGATCCGGATAAGATCCATGTATTCGATAAAGAGACTGAGCTGACAATCACCAACTAGTCAGAGGGCTTAAAACTTAAGAATTTATAAAATTTATGGTTCCGCTGGATTTTTTGTCCGGCGGAGCTTTTTTTGTGGGAATAATTGGTATATACTGGATGAAATGATATTGAGATTGGAGAGTGGAAAATGGATTGGAGTCAGGTAACATTCCGTAAAATCAGAGGATTGATCGTATTTACTATATTAATATTAGTAGGCCTCTGGAAATTTGATATCGTTCTTGATGTGTTGGGATTCCTATGGGGGATTATCCTTCCGTTCGTGATCGGCGGGGCAATCGCCTTTATCATCAATGTTCCCATGAGTTTTATAGAAAAGAAATTATTTGGCGCAGAGAAAGAGAGCCGCGGCCGGGCGGCGAAGAAGTTGGCGCGGCCGGTGAGTCTGGTTTTGACATTGTTTCTGGTAGTTGGGGTGATCGTGCTGGTGATGTTCGTTTTGGTACCGCAGCTTGGAGAAACATTTGCAAGTCTCGGGCAGAATATATCGGCTTTCATTCCGCAGCTTCGCCACTGGATTCAGGAGTTTACGAATAACAATCAGGAAATTATGAGCTATGTTGATAAGATTGAGTTCAACCCGGATAAGATCCTACAATGGGGGATGGATTTTCTGGGAAATGGAGCCGGCAGTGTGATGAACACCACTGTGGCAGCAGTTGGCTCGATTATCAGTGGCGTAACTACGTTTTTTATCGCGTTTTCTTTTGCGTGTTATATTTTGATCCAGAAAGAGAAACTGCATGTGCAGGTGCGGAAAATCGTGTTTGCATTTGTGCCGAAACGAAAGGCCGAGGCAGGACTCGAGGTATGTTCACTGACATATAAGACATTTTCCAGTTTCCTGACGGGCCAGTGCGTGGAGGCGGTGATCCTGGGAAGCATGTTCGTGGTTTCCATGACTCTTCTTCGGCTGCCTTATGCACTGCTGACGGGAATCGTGATTGCATTTACCGCATTAATCCCGATTTTCGGCGCATTTATCGGGTGTGGGCTGGGATTTTTCCTGATCTTCATGGTGGATGCAAAACAGGCCGTGTTCTTTGTCATTTTGTTTTTGGTGTTGCAGCAGATTGAAGGGAACCTGATCTACCCCCATGTGGTGGGCGGCTCGGTCGGACTGCCGTCTATCTGGGTACTGGCTGCGGTCTCCATCGGCGGAAGTCTGATGGGTATCGTGGGGATGCTGGTTTTCATTCCTCTGGTATCGGTAGTGTATACGCTGTTCCGGGAGGTTGTCTATCTGGAACTTAAGAAGCACCGGATCAAGAAGGTTACCGTGGATTCGGTGGAGGAATATACGGCGGAAGAAGTGGAGCGGATGCAGGAGATTTTTGAAGAAGAGCAGGCGAAAAGGCTTAAGGAAATGACCGGTGAGTCAGGGGAGGAATAAGGAGTAGTTTATATAGTTAAGGAATGTATTGCTAAAACTTTCATATATTTTATATAGATAAAATATATGGAGATTTTATTATGCTGAATTATCTGTGGGCTGGAATGATCATTGTTGGGGTGGTGTTTGCCGCATTTACCGGAAAGATGCCGGATATTACCAATGCGGCGCTGGATTCTTCGCGTGAGGCGGTGACGCTTTGCATTACCATGATGGGAGTGATGTCTTTTTGGGTAGGGGTTATGGAGATCGCAAAAAAGGCGGGAGTGCTGGAGACGACTTCCAGGAGGATGGGGCCACTTATCCGTTTTCTGTTTCCGGCGCTTCCCGAGGGACACCCGGCGCAGGAGCATATTGCAGCAAATATTATTGCTAATGTCTTGGGGCTTGGATGGGCGGCGACGCCTGCGGGACTTCGGGCAATGGATGAGCTGGGGAAACTGGAGGAGGACAGAAGACTTGGGAGAGCATCGGGGCCGGCGCGGAAAAAGGGAGTGGCGAGTAATGAGATGTGTACGTTTTTGATTTTGAATATTTCATCCTTACAGTTGATACCGGTGAATGTGATTGCCTATCGGAGCCAGTATGGGAGTGTGAATCCTACAGCGATTGTAGGACCGGGGATATTGGCTACGGCGGTGAGTACGGGGGTAGCGATTGTGTTTTGCAAGGTGATGGATCGAAGAAGGCGGAGAGTGTAGGCTCTCTGCTTTTTAAGTGTGTTGATTCTTATATACGGAAAATGAGGAATCTCAATTGACAATGTTATTAAAATGTTGCATAATACAATGAATGATAATAAGGAGCAGTCAGATATGGGTAGTACGAGTAGAAGAAGATGTAGTGAAAAAAAGAAAAGCGCTTTTACCGGGAGAAATATTGCAGGGAAGTTAATCACTGTCGTGCAGTTTTTACTCGCGGTAATTCTGATGGCCTTTCTTTGGAATAGTGGTTTGGTACCAGAGAAATATTTGGTGGTAGTCGGAGTGATGCTGCTTGTATTAAGCGGGCTTACATTCGGACTGCAATATGTGAAGAACAAGATATATATTGTTGGTATTATCATCAGTATATTGATTAGTTTTGTACAGATTATTGGAATTGTATACCTTAATCAGGCAACTCAGGCAGTGAAGAGTATCGGCGGCGCCAGCTATAAGACGGATAATATGGTCGTAGTCGTAAAAAAAGGAAAACCGGTAGAGACACTTCTGGATATGGAGAATTATCGGTATGGGATTCAGACAATGGCTGACCAGGAGAATACAAAGTTGATGGTTGAGGAAGTGAATCATATCCTTGACCGTGAGGTAAATATAACGGAATATGATACGATTCAGGATCTTGCTGAGGCATTGATCAGCGGTTCTGTGGAAGCAGCTATTTATAACGAGGCATTTACCGGTATTATCGAAGATGTGATTCCGGAATACCAGTCTCAGGTAAAGATTATTTACCACTATGGGATTGATACGGAGCTGGAAGTAAAAGATGTATCTGTAGAAGAGCCGTTTAATGTTTACATCAGCGGGATTGATGTTTCCGGACCGATTACGACAAATAGCCGAAGCGATGTGAATATAATTGCTACAGTGAATCCGAAAACAAAGAGGATTCTCTTAACAACAACTCCGAGAGATTATTATGTAAAGATTCCGGGAATTTCCGGAGAACAGAGAGATAAGCTGACGCATGCAGGAATTTATGGCGTAGATACCTCTATTGCAACGTTAGAGCAGCTTTATGATATTAAAATCCCATATTATGCAAGAGTGAATTTTACATCTTTGATTAAGATTGTTGATATTTTAGGTGGAGTAGATGTGGCTTCCGATTATGCGTTCAGCGCTGGCGGTTATCAGTTCACAGAAGGCATGAATCATATGGACGGGGAAAAAGCACTGGCATTTGTAAGAGAACGACATAGTTTTACCGACGGAGATAACCAGCGTGGTAAAAATCAAGAGAAGGTCTTGACCGCGATGATTCAGAAAGCAATGTCACCGGCGATTTTGACCAATGCCAGTAGTCTGCTAAACAGTGTGAGCAGTAGCTTGGAAACAAATATGCCGTCAGATAAGATCAGCGAGTTGATTCAGATGCAGTTGAATGATGGGGCAAGCTGGGAGATTACTTCGGCAAATGCAACGGGACTTGGAGATAATCAGGCATGTTATTCTTCAGGCAGTCAGATATTATACGTAATGCAGCCGGACAATACGTCTGTTGATGATATTAAAAGGAAGATATATGCAGTGATTGTGGCAGACTAGTCTGAAATCGGTGTGCTCTTTGAGAGCGGCAGTTATCTAACTCACCGATGTTGGTTTTTATATTCAAAAATAGTTTTCAGTAACTTTATTGGCGGTCGTGTTGACCGCCAATTTTGATATTTACTTCTGATGTTCTTTCTCGGGTTCATCCTCTCCATTGATGAGATAATCATAAGAAACATGGAAAATCTCCTTTAGAGCTTTCAATTCTAAATCTGTGACATACCGTTTATTTGTTTCGATTCTGGTTATGACATTTTTGTCCATGTCATAGCCCGTAAGCTGAAGCTGGTAAGCTAGATCCCGCTGGGAGAAATGGTGTTTTTTCCGGAGTTCAATGAGTTGTTTGCTAATTAGGTTTTTTTCGCCTGTTTTTGTTCTTGGTTTTGGCATAACTCTACCTTCCTCTCTGATATTTTCAATGATATCGTCTCATATTTTGCACATTTTTATTGATTTTACTAATAAGAAAGGGAACGGTAGGTTGTAAAAATGATACAAGTATTATGGATATTCTGGAACAGGAAAATACTTTTGGCTGAGTTCAAAATGGATTAAAATCAGAATGTTGAAATTTAGAAACACAATTATCAGTTAATATTATTTATAAAATCTTAATTTTGAGAAAATTAGCAATAATTCATTGCAAATACTAGAAAAAAGAGGTATTCTTATGATAAGAATATGCCATTGGAATCAGGTATCTTAGTGTGTGCAGTAGATTTAAATATGGGAAATATAAATGTGGCATATTCAAATTTTTTAGGATTGGAGGAGAGTAGATATGAAGAGAAAGCGGAAGAAAATAATTGCCTTTTTATTCAGCTTTGTTTTGAGCTTAAGCTTTTGCGAAGCGGCATTGGCGGCAGGCAATGATATGACGGATATTCTTATTAATGTTACTTATGGGCAGACGGAAGCCAGAAATATGTTGAAGCTGATTAATGATTTCAGGACAGGGGATCAGGCATGGTGTTGGGATGAGGAGAGTCAAAACAAGGTTTATGAGGAAGGTTTAGCGGAACTGATTTATGATTATGATCTGGAACAAATAGCTATGCAGAGAGCAGCGGAGCTTGCAGTTTCTTATGCGCATGCAAGGCCCAATAGTACAGATGATAAAAGCTGCCTTGCACTGGCATACAATGGAACCACCTCAGCAGCAGAAAATATTGGAGCTGGTTATGCAAGTGCCCAGAAGGCTTTTGAAGCATGGCAGGAAACAAGCAAGGACTATGGTGGGCAAGGACATAGAAGAACGATGTTGGATGCGCGCTATCAGGCAATTGGAATCGGATATGCAATTTATGATGGCTGTGAGTTCTGGGTGCAGGAATTTGGATTAAGTGTTTCTAATCCCACATCTACAGAGCCTAAAAACGCGTCTGAAAATGTAAAAGTGGAGGTTTTGAATTCTAAGCTTACTACAGCAGTCAGTGTGCAGGAGAAAACGAAGGAGATGTCTTATGGTACAGTAGAGAAAGCACCGGCTGTAATGTTGACTTATGGTGTGGAAGGACGATTAGATCGGGTGTCTGGTGTAGCAGATACAATTACTCCTGAGTGGGAAGCGGTAAATTCTGCGATTGCTGTGGTGAAAAATGGCGAGATTACTGCAAATGGCGCAGGAGATACCATTCTTCGGGCCAATGTTGCTGGGGAAATGATAGAAATCATATTGACAGTAAAACCGATGTCCATAGAAGGTGCTGAGGTAATTTTGGCGTCTGAAGAATATTCCTATGAAGGGGAAGATAAGCCAATTATGCCGGAGGCAACGATTGTAGTTGCCGGAAAAACTTTGGATACGGGCACGGATTATGTTCTTACCTATGAAGAGAATAATAAAATAGGCACAGCGAAGTTGACTGTGACAGGGAAGGGGAATTATACTGGTACCCTTGAAAGGACATTTAAAATTGTTTGCAATCATTCGTTTGGCGAAGAAGAAATCTTGAAACAAGCAACTTGTCAGGCAGAAGGAAAAAAGGAACGTAAATGTTTACTTTGTAACGAAATTGAAACAGAAATCATTTCGAAAGTTCCGCACACGCCAATAGAAGATAAGGAAGAGGAAGCAACGTGTACGAAAGATGGCAAAACGTCAGGCAGTCACTGTTCTGTATGTGGGGAAGTTCTGAAAAAGCAGGAGACAGTTCCGAAGACAGGGCATATCTGGGATGACGGAAAGATTACGAAGAATCCGACATATAAAGAGACTGGTGTGAAGACTTTCTATTGTAAAAATTGTGGTATCAGAGGGACGATTATCCTTGACAAGTTGGAATATCACATTACAAAAGGGGCGGACAGCATTTGGACGAAAGGAGCAGATGGCGGACTCACCATTGTTTCCGACGGAGATGCAGGCCGACTTGTAAGTGTACTGGTAGATGGAAAAGTAGTGGACAAAAAATATTATGAAGTAAAATCCGATAATACGACTGTGACGTTAAAACCGGAGTATTTGGATTCGCTAAATGCCGGAAAGCATACCTATTCTGTGAAGTATGAGGATGGATCTGTTACGACAACATTTACGGTGAAAGAAAATACTACTGCTGCGGTTCAAGTGGACAAGAAAAAGACGAATACCGTTAAGACAGGGGACACGGCATCAACAGCATTGTTGATTACATTAATGGTACTTGCACTTTGTGGAGCAGCAGTAAGTGTGAAGATGAAGAAAAAAGGATAGTGGTTTAAAAGAAATAATTCGGTAGCGAGGAGAAGAATTGTTATGCAGGATTTAGAAAAAGGATGTGAGTCGGGAGGAATTTGGGAAGAGGTGTGGGAAAACGTCCCGGACAAGGTGAAAGAACTGCAGGAAATGGTACACAGACAGATTGAAAGCAACGATGAAAACATTCCTGCAGTTCTTGATGACTGCCTTTGGGCGGTGATGGAGCTGTATAAAGACAGCTCTTTTCTAACAGCAAAGAAACTGGAATTTTCTTATTCTATTCGCGGAAATGAAATGTTCGTCACCCGAAAGGACAAGTCGATCACGAAAGCGACCGTTCTTCTGGCATTTCATAAGGCGATAGAGCTGCAAAGGAAGCAGGTAGAGATTACCGGACCAAAGAAGCTGGGGACATTTGGAGCGAGCTATCTGTATCCGATTTTTCTTCAGCTAGGGATCATCCGGCGTAATCAGCAGATTTCTTTTAAACTTTTTAGCACTGTATAAAGTTTTATTGTAAGGATACAATAATATCATCGTTCTCCCTTCCGGCTGCCGCAAAAACTTGGATCAGCTCGCGGAAATATCTGCTCTGACCATCACTGTGATAGACTTCAATGCGGGTATTTTGCATGGTATTCAGGCAGTCATGCAAGGTGTCCATGCTATTCTGGTAGTGATCAGAAAGCTGTAATTTTTCTTTTAAATATCTGTGCGCATTTTCGGGCTCTTCCATGTAAAGGCCATTTAAAATGATTGATTTCATTTGGGGTCCCTCCTTAATTTTATAGAAGAATTGGTTCTTATGTTAAATAGTATTGCCTCTTGGGAAAAATGTATGCAGATGAAAGTTTAGCAGATAAATAAGGATTAAGAAAAGTTGTCCTTACCAGACTAGCGCTTGAAATGAATGATAGAGTGACGTATAATATCTACGTAAAAATATTTTGGAATCATAGGTAAATGATTTGTGATGTATTAGGGAATGATTATAAAGTGAGGGAAAAGAAGGAGGTAAGGATATATGATGAACATACAGAAAGCAGCAGTGATCGGATGTGGATTTGTGGGAGCGTCATCGGCGTTCAGCCTGATGCAGAAGGGGTTGTTCTCCGAGTTGGTTCTGATCGATGCGAACCAGGCGAAGGCAGAGGGAGAGGCGATGGATTTAAGCCATGGCCGTCCGTACACGCATCCGATGCAGATTTATGCGGGAACCTACGATGATATCAGTGATTGTGCTCTGATCGTGATCACGGCAGGTGCGAATCAGAAACCGGGTGAGACGAGGCTGGATTTGGTGCATAAGAATGTAGGGATTTTTAAGACGATCATCCCGGAGATCACGAAGCGGAATTTTGAGGGAATCCTTCTGATCGTGGCTAACCCGGTGGACATTCTGACTTATGCGGCACTGAAGATTTCCGGTTATCCGAAGGAGAGAGTATTTGGAAGCGGAACGGTTCTGGATTCGGCACGATTTAAGTATTTGCTTAGTGAGCATCTGAATGTGGACAGCCGGAGTGTGCACGCGTATATTATCGGCGAGCATGGAGACAGCGAGCTTGCGGTATGGAGCGGAGCGAATGTTTCCGGCATCGGTGTCAATGATTTCTGTGAGCTGCGGGGACATTATGACCATGAAGAGGCAATGGACAGGATTTACAGACAGGTGCGGGACAGTGCTTATGAGATTATCGAGCGCAAAGGCGCGACTTATTATGGAGTGGCGATGGCAGTGGCAAGGATCGCGGAGTGTATTGTGCGTAATGAACATTCTGTCCTTCCGGTGTCCAGCCTGATGCAGGGAGAGTATGGAATGGACGATATCTGTATCAGCGTGCCCACCATCGTTTCCCAGGATGGAGCGGAGCAGGTACTGGAGATTCCGTTGAATGAGGAAGAGAAAGAAAAGCTGCTGCAATCGGCAAAAGAGCTGCATGAGGTGCTGGCGGGGCTGGATTTGTAGGCGATCGGTAGATATTACTTGTAAAAAACGGGTCAGCTTGGTAAGATGATAGAAGGATATCAGTTACCAGGCTGACCTTATTTACGAAATCAGAGAAAGAATGGAGAACAGTAGGATATGAGTAATCAGGAAGTATTAGCAGTTGTAGCAGGAAGAGAGATCACCCAGGCGGATTTGGATGCATTCGTCCAGAATTTGCCCCAGGAGCAGAGAGCATATATTTCTAATCCGCAGTTTAAGCAGCAGTGCATTGACCAGCTTGTTGCGCTTCATCTGTACGCCCAGATGGGAGAGGATATGAAGCTGGATGAGACCGAGGATTTCAAGAAGATTCTGGAGAGCGCGAAGCGGGATATTCTGGCGCAGATGGCCATGGCTGAGGTGATGAAAGGGCTTGAGGTGACACCTGAGGAGGCGAAGGAATTCTACGAAGTGAATACCCATCATTTTTCCAAGGGCGCTACGGTGAGCGCGAAACACATCCTTGTAGAGGATGAGGCGAAATGCAACGAGATCCGGGAGAGCATCGAGAAGGGTGAGAAAGAATTTGAGGAAGCTGCAAAGGAATTTTCCACCTGTCCGTCCGGGCAGAGAGGGGGAGATCTGGGCGAGTTTGGCAAGGGCCAGATGGTACCGGAATTTGAACACGCCGCTTTTAATGCAGAGATCGGACAGATTGTGGGACCGGTGAAAACTACATTTGGTTACCATCTGATTAAGGTTGAAAAGAAGAGTGAGGCGACTACGGTGCCGTTTGAAGAAGTGCAGGAGAAGATCAAGCAGACGATCCTGCAGCAGAAGCAGTCTGAGGCTTATACGGATAAGGTGGAAGAGCTGAAGAAGAAATATATAAAATAGTTTTTGTGGGAGAAGTACTTTAGTAATGAAAAGAATAGCCCGCCGGGGGAATCCTGGCAGGGCTATTATAATTATATGAAACTTCGTCTCCTATATAATAAAACTTTCCGAGGGATGCACACTGCGCGCAAAGGATTATGATTTACTGTTCCCATACTACTATTCCGCGAGGTGTTTTAATGCACTTATGCATGAAAATCCCGAGGCATACTTTAGCTTATCGACGAAACCCTCTTTCTGTGCTATGATAATAAAAGTATTATGATAGACGACAGAAAGAGGTTTTTGAGGGTTGATACATCAGAAATAAACCAAATCAGTGTGTAGGACAAACAGCGTATTGAATTTAACCGGGAAAATTGACAGAGATGTGATTGAATAATTGCATATGGAGTGAGGTGAAAACTGTGAGTTTTAATATGTCCCAATTTGACTTTTACCGAGAGGATAACCGGCGGGAAGTCAAAAAGGCGAAAGGTGGTCTTCCGGTTTCATTGTGGGAAATGCGGCGAAACTGCGAAAAGATTTCTGGGATACAATTAACAATAAAAATAAGGTTTCGGTAAATCTGCTGACGGACAATGATGTGGAGATATATGAAGAAAATAACAGCGCTATAATGGTTATTCATGTCCCTAAGGCAAAGCGAGAGCAAAAGCCAGTATATATAAACGGAGATATATTTAATGGTACATTTCGAAGAAACTGGGAGGGAGATTATCATTGTGATCGTAGCGAGGTACTTGCAATGCTTCGGGATCAGCCGGACTGGAAAAGCGCAGATGCTGAAAGGAGGCATATCAGATCCCCGCAACAAAGCCTTGATGAAGATGTTTAATCTGATCGGTATTGGTGAGAGAGCCGGCAGCGGCGTGCCGGATATATACAGTGTGTGGGAACAGCAGGGATGGAAGCAGCCGGAAGTCATAGAAGAGTATAGCCCCGACAGAACCATTTTAAAATTATCGTTATTAAAAAAAGTGGCGATAAAAGGTGGCGATAAAAAGAAAGTGACAAAAAAACAGAACAACAGTTGGAACATATTCTGGAATATATGGCTCCCGATCAAGAATATAAAACAAGTGAAATAGCAGAAATTCTTGGCGTAAAGGAGTCAAGGGCAAGAGTTCTGGTAAATGAACTTGTAAAATCAGGCAGGATAGAGGCAGCAGGAAAAAACAAAGGACGCAAATACAGACTAAAATAATTGCATTAAAAAATGTTTTATCGACTTATCCCCCTTTCTGTGATATGATAATGATTAATTATTATAGAACAGAAAGGGGTATTTTCTGTGGAAGATACGTCTGAAAATAAATTCAATAAAAAACCATGCAAGCATGTTAGTATTGCTCTGTTGGCGCATGTGGACGCGGGAAAGACGACATTATCGGAGAGTATTTTATACCTCTGTGGAAATATAAGGAAATTAGGGAGAGTGGATCACGGGAATGCTTTTCTGGACAATTACGAGCTGGAAAGGAGCCGCGGGATCACTATTTTCTCCAAGCAGGCGGTGTTTGATCTTACGGAAGAGGTTGTCGGAGAGAAGGCAGGGGCAAAAGACAATGGACAGAAGGAAGCGGAGGCTGCCAAGTGTGATGTCAGGGTAACTCTTCTTGATACGCCGGGGCATGTGGATTTTTCGGCGGAGATGGAGCGGACTCTGCAGGTGCTGGATTATGCGGTTTTGGTGATCAATGGTGCGGACGGAGTGCAGGCTCATACGCGTACCTTGTGGAGTCTTTTGGCGAAATACCGGATTCCGGTTTTCTTGTTTGTGAATAAGATGGATCAGCCGCAGGCGGACAGAGAGGAGCGGCTCGCAGAACTGAAACGGGTGCTAAGTGACGGGTGCGTAGCATTTGACTTAGGAGAGAAAGAGGAAGAGTTCTGGGAGAATATCGCGATGTGTGAGGAGGATGCGCTGAATGAGTATCTGGAAGAGGGAAGACTTGCAGATGGTACGGTTCGTCGTCTGATCACACAGAGGAAGGTATTTCCGTGCTATTTTGGATCGGCACTGAAAGTGGAAGGTGTGAAGGAATTGCTGGGAGGTATCCGGCGCTACGCAAATTGCTGGGAAGCGAAAGGCCTGTGTGAGGGGTCAGGCAGAGGCGGCGTAGGAGGCGGCAGATTTGGCGCAAAGATTTTCAAGATCTCCCGTGACAGCCAGGGGAACCGCCTGACCCATATGAAGGTGACCGGCGGCATCCTGAGGGTGAAGGATATGTTGGGAAATGCTGCGGATGCCGGGGAACACTGGGAAGAAAAGGTGAATCAGATTCGGATTTATTCCGGGGAGAAATTCGAGGCGGTGCAGGAGGCGCAGGCAGGCATGGTCTGTGCGGTGACTGGCCTTAGTTATACATATCCCGGACAGGGGCTTGGAATGGAGTCGGATTCTAAAGCGCCGGTTTTGGAGCCGGTTCTGAATTACCGGGTGATTCTGCCGGAGGGCTGTGACGCACACACGATGCTGAAATATTTCAGACAACTGGAAGAGGAGGAGCCGATGCTCCGGGTTGTGTGGAATGAGGAGTTGGGAGAAATTCATGCGCAGGTGATGGGGGAGGTACAGATTGAGATCCTCCAGAGCCTGATAAAGGAGCGGTTTGGAGTTTCTGTTTCTTTTGGGACGGGAAGTATCGTGTATAAAGAGACGATTAAAAGTACGGTGGAAGGTGTGGGGCATTTTGAGCCGCTGCGGCATTATGCGGAGGTGCACCTTTTGCTGGAGCCCGGAAAACCGGGAAGCGGTCTGGTATTTGCAAGCGAATGCAGTGAGGACGAGCTGGACCGGAACTGGCAGAGGCTGATTCTTACGCATCTGATGGAAAAAGATCACCGGGGTGTACTAACCGGTTCAGTGATCACGGATATGAAGATCACGCTGATCGCAGGCCGGGCACACTTAAAGCATACGGAGGGCGGGGATTTCCGCCAGTCTACTTATCGTGCCGTGAGGCAGGGGCTGATGCAGGCGGAAAATGTTCTGCTTGAGCCGGTTTATGATTTCCGGATGGAGATTCCGTCGGAGTCGGTGGGGAGAGCGCTTACGGATATTCAGAAAATGTGCGGTCAGTTTCAGCCGCCGGAGCTTCAGCAGGATATAGCGGTGATCGTCGGAAAAGCGCCGGTGGCTTCTATGCGGGATTATCAGATGGAGGTGACGGCTTACACGAAAGGACGCGGCAGGATATTCTGTACGCTCCGTGGATATGAGCCGTGCCATAATGAGGAGGAAGTGCTGGAGGTAGCCGGTTATGAGCCGGAGCATGATCTGGACAACCCTGCGGGGTCTGTTTTCTGCGCCCACGGGGCAGGATTTAACGTAGCATGGGATGAAGTACCGGCGTATATGCATATTGAAAGACAGATAGATAGAGTTCTGGCGGGCAGGATGAACGGAGAGCGGGCGCGGGAAAGACAGGACAGGGCGTCTGTGTCCCCGGCCAATCATCGAAATGCCGTGGGTCAAAAGATGGCGGCCCCCGGCAGCAACGGGAAGAAAAAACTGGCTGTGACTTCCTACAATGCACAGGAAGAAAAGGAGCTGGAGGAAATCTTTATCCGGACATACGGAAGGATGGAGCGCAGGTCTGTCAGCACTCCGAGGACTGTCACTGCAAATGAGAAGAAGAAATCACAGAAGAAAGAGGAAGAGGTTACAGAATATCTTCTTGTGGATGGCTATAATGTGATTTTCGCGTGGGATGACCTGAAGGAGCTGGCGAAGGATAACATTGAAGGTGCCCGCGGGAAATTGATGGATGTTCTCTGCAATTATCAGGGATTTAAAAAGTGTGTGGTGATTCTGGTATTTGACGCATACAAGGTGCAGGGAGACGCACTGGAAATTCAGAAATACCATAATATTCATGTGGTTTATACGAAGGAAGCGGAGACGGCGGATCAGTATATTGAGAAAGTCGTGCACGAGATTGGGCGGAAATACCATGTGACCGTTGTGACCTCAGACGGCGTGGAGCAGGTAGTCACACTCGGACAAGGCGGTACACTGATCTCTTCCAGGGAATTTCTGGAGGAGGTCCGGATCGTGAACAGTCAGATTCGGGAGGAGAGCGAGGCTAGGAGAGAAACGGGAAAGAATTATCTGTTTGATCATATGGATGAGGGGTTGGCAAACCATATGGAGGAAGTCAGGTTAGGGAGAAAGAAACTGGGCGAGTAGCCGACATGGTTGCAAATCTGCAATAAATTTCAAGCTTTCCTCGCACCAGATCCAGATTTTACCTAAATTTAACATTCCCCTGCTTTTGATTTAACGCAGGTATAGTAATGTAAAAATTACTATAATAGGAGAAAGTTGGGGTAAAATCAATGAACCATAGCTTAGAGATCATATTTGGACTTCTTGGCGGGCTGGCAATTTTTATCTTTGGAATGAACATGATGAGTGAGTGCCTGCAAAAAGCGGCAGGAGAGAAGATGAGAAGCATTCTTGCACTCCTCACGAAGACACCGGTTCTCGGGGTGTTGGCCGGTGCGCTTACGACGGCAGTTCTGCAGAGCAGCAGTGCTACGACGGTGATGGCGATCGGGTTTGTGAGTGCGGGGCTGATGACGCTTCCACAGGCGATTTCAATCATTCTGGGTGCAAATATTGGAACGACTATGACAGCTCAGATTATTGCGTTTAATATCAGTGATTACATATCGGTGATCATATTTGCCGGATTTATTGTTTCATTTGTGGCGAAATCTGAAAAGGTGAAAAATATTGGTCAGACAGTGTTTGCATTTGGCCTTTTGTTTTTGGGCATTGAGACCATGGGTGGAGTAATGGAGCCGCTCGCATCCAGCCCGGTATTTACGGATATGATCGGGAAAGTTGCGGATATTCCGGTGCTGGGCGTGGCAGTGGGAACGCTCATGACCCTGGTGGTGCAAAGCAGTAGTGCAACCATTGCGGTGCTGCAGAATTTTGCAGCCCAGGCAGGACCGGACGGGGTGACCAGTGTAATCGGTCTGACCGGTGCGATTCCGATACTTTTGGGAGATAATATTGGTACGACGATCACGGCGCTTCTTGCGAGCATTGGACAGGCAAAGGATGCCAAGCGAACTGCAGCTGCACACTGTATTTTCAATATTTCCGGGTGTTTATTGTTTATCTGGTTTGTTGAGCCCTTTGCCAGATTCATTCAATTCATTTCCACGAAGGGACCGGAGGTGGAGGTAATCTCCAGACAGATTGCCAATGCACACACTACGTTTAATATTGTGATGACGGTGATCTGGGTGCCGTTACTTCCTGTTATGGTGAGAATCGTGATGAAATTAATCCCGGACGGAAAGGCCGAAGCGCAGGACCCGGCACTTCCATTGTTTCTGGATAACAAGCTGGTGGGGCAGCCCGCGGCGGCACTTCAGCTTGTGGCAAAGGAGGTACTCCGGTGCAGCCATATGGTGGAAGAGGTGATCCAGGAGCTGACAAAGGCAATCAAAAAGGAAGACAAAAGCTTAATGGAGGCGGTGCACGGACAGGCGGAGGCTGTGCGCGGATTAGACGGTCGGATCAATGAGTATCTGACGGATCTGTTTTCCGCGGGAGTGCTGACAGAGGAGCAGGCCTCCCAGACGGCGGGGATGATGTATGTGCTAAGCGACGTAGACCGAATTGGATTTTTGTGTCAGTCCATCGCGGAGGCTGTTCTGGAGAGGCGGGATAAGAAGCATTGGTTCTCCAAGGAAGCGCTCAAGGACCTGGAAAAGGGACTGGGGATGATCGGTGATATGTATGCGGAAGTCCTTCAGATTATGGAGACTGGGGATCTGGAGAATGCAAAGAAAATCCTGAAGCGGAAGGAGAAAATACTGGATTTGGACATCGCGATGCGCAAAGCCCATATGGATCGTGTCGGAAAAGGAAAATGCGCGGCAGGACTTGCGACATCGTTTAATAAGATTCTGACCATGGTAGACCGGATGGGTAATAGTTGTGCGAATATTGCGGATGCGGCGCTGGGAGAGGTGGATATGTGGTATTTCAGAAGTGTCGCGGAGGATAAGGGATAGAGTGGAAGCGGAGCGTATTTGCGGAAATCCTATGAAGCGAAAGCCAATGAAGTGAAAATCTTATGTAAATGATATCGTCCGTATGATATGGCGGGAGAGATGGATACTTGCAGAAAGTACATTTCTCCCGCTTTTTAGCTGCGGGGCATATTCGATATCTGGGAAAATGTGGATATAAAATGCAGAAAAACGGAACATTGTATTTCTTTTCGTTTTTGATTACAATAAGAGGTAGATGAAAAAGCAGGAAGTGAGGCGGGAAAGTATGAAAACCAGAAAAGAAGTAATCAGTTATTGTATGACCTTCCCGGATGTTTTTGAAGATTACCCGTTTCGTGATCCGAACTGGACGTGTATGCGGATTCGGAAAACCAACCGGATTTTTGCGTGGATTTATGAGCGGGAAGAGAAGATCTGGGTCAATGTAAAATGTGACAGTCAGTGGAGAGATTTCTGGAGAAATACATTTGCGTCTGTGGTGCCCGCCTACCATATGAATAAAGAGCATTGGAATTCGATTATTCTGGACGGGACGGTGCCGGAGAAAGAGATGAAACGGATGATTGCGGAAAGTTATGACTTGTGTGCAAAAAAATAGAAAGGAAATCGTTTATTATGAAAATATTACACACCTCAGACTGGCACTTTGGCATGTCTGCCGGAGTCAGGACGCTTGCGGACGATCAGCGTTTTTTTCTGCGGCAGCTATATGAAATCATAGAGAAAGAACAGGTAGATGCGGTGCTTCTTGCGGGAGATGTCTATGACAGCAGCGTATCTAATGCAGAGGCAATCTCCATGTACAATGCTGCCACGACGAAGATTTGCGGGGAAATGCGATTGCCCTTTGTGATTATCGCGGGAAATCACGACGGAGCCGCCAGGCTTGCCGCCTGCCGGGAGCTTCTGAAAGGTGCGGGCTTGTTTGTGACGGGACGTCTGACGAGGAATATTGCTCCAGTCATTCTTAAGGATCGCGGGAAAGCGCAGGAGGAGGCGGAAAAGAACATTGCAGTCTATCCGATCCCATTTTTTAACCGGGACGAGGTCGCGGCTTTATTCCCGGAGCGAAAAGACGAGATCATTTCCCAGGAGGCGGCAACAAAGATAGTCTGTGATCATATCCGCGAGACGATGGATCCGGAAAGGGTCAATATTGTGATGGCCCATGCTTTGATCGTAAATGCGGAACTGTCTGAATCGGACCGTACTGCGAGAGTGGGACAGGCAGCGGCAGTTTCCAAGGCGGTTTTTGAAGGCTTTGACTATGTGGCTCTGGGACATATCCACAAGATGCAGAAGCTTACGGAACATATCCGGTATTCGGGAAGCCCGGTGAAGTATTCCTTTGGAAAGGAAGAAAAACAGGTAAAGTGTGTGCTGATTTTCGATACCAAAACCCGGGAGGTAAAAGAGGTTCCGCTGAAAATGCTTCATGACCGCACGACTGTGGTGGGAACCTGCAGTGAGATCCTGGCGCGGGAGGAGCTGGCGGAGGATTATCTGCGCCTGTATCTCACGGACCGGTATGTATCTCTGGAGTTATTAGGAGAGCTGCGGGAACATTTCCCTTATTTACTGGAAGTGTACGGGAAGAATATAGAAGAAACAGAATCATTTTCAAGTTTAAATTTAAGTGAACTGGAAAGCATGGACGAAGTGGATATTATGATGCGATTCTGCGCAGAGAATTTTATGGACAGCGGGAGGAGCGATGAGGAGGATGGCGGATATGTGCCCGGAGAGGAACAGATCGCGCTATTCCGGGAAGTGCTGGCGTGGAGTGAGAAAGAAGGTGAGCTGTCATGAGGCCGGTTTCCATACGTTTTCAGTGCTTCGGACCTTATATGGAGGAGCAATTTATTGATTTTGAGGCGCTTATGAAAAATGGTCTTTTCCTGATCTGCGGGGAGACGGGAGCGGGTAAGACGACGATTTTGGATGCCATGTGTTATGCACTGTATGGAAAATCCAGCGGAGGCCGGAAGGGGGACCGGGGCGATTTGAGCGTGATGCGGTGCAGCCAGGCCAAAAAAGCGGATGAAACTCGTGTGGAGTTTGTTTTTGACACGGGCGGAAAACGGTATCAATTTGTGCGTTCTTTAAAATACAGCCGGAAGAATTTACACGATTATCATAACTGTATGGTTTTGGAGGAGGGGGAGTATGTGCCGCTTTTTGAGAACCCGAAGAAGCAGAATGTGAATCAAAAGGCCCAGGAGCTTCTGGGGCTGACGGACCAGCAGTTCCGGCAGGTCGTGGTTCTTCCCCAGGGACAGTTTGAGCGTTTTCTGGTGTCGGATTCGGCGGAGAAAGAGACGATTCTGGTGAGTCTGTTCAAAGCGGACCGGTGGCAGAGGATTGCGGATGAGATATTTCGAAGAGTGACGGAAGAAGACCAGAGGCTACAAAACGAATTTGCCTGGATCAGGAGCCGGCTGGCGGATTACGCTTGTGAATCGGTGGAAGAGCTGCAGGAAGCAGTTTCAGGTAAAACGGAGGAACTTGAGAAGCTGAAGCTGCTGGCAGAGGCTTCTGGAAATGCAGAAAATGCGGAAAAGCAGCGGTACCGGAAGGCAGAAAAGCTGTATGAAGAATTTGCGCATTTTGCAGAGGCTGCGGCAGGGCTGGACTTACTTAAGCTTCAGGAAGAGGATATGAAAAAAGAAGAGACATTTCTGGAGCTGACTGATAAGGCGGAGGAGATCAGGCCCTTGTATCTTGCCTATTTGGAGGTGAAACGGCAGGAGAGGGAGCGGCACAAGGAATCCGAAGTGGCGGCAAAGAAGCTGGAAGAGGCCGCAGCCGGGCTGGAAAAGGCAAAGAGCCAAATGGAATGTCACGAAGAAAAAAGGCCGCAGCATGAGGAAAATTTGCGGCGGAGTACGCTTCTTGACGATCTGCAGGAACTTTATGGCCTTATGGAGTCGAAGAAAAATGAAATTGTCCGGATGGAGAAGATTCGAAAGGAAAAGAAGGCCGGGTTTGAGGCGGCAAAACGTGCATATGAGCAGGCAGATGAGAAATGGCTTTTGGCTATGGATATGCAGAGGCGGAAAATTCAGGAGTATACCGATGCGCAGAGTCAGTATCTGCGCGGGATCAGCGGAGCACTTGCCGGAAAGCTGGTTGCGGGAGAGCCGTGTCCGGTCTGCGGCAGCAGGGAGCACCCGCATCCGGCTCTGGCAAAAGGGCAGAAGGTGACGGAACGTGACCTGGAAATTTGCAGCGATGCCATGGAGAAGGCGAACCGCGAGGTGGAACATGCGGGGAAAGTGCGCCAGGAGGCGGAGAGTATTTACCAGAAGAAGCGGCAGGAAGCAGAAGAGGCAGAGCAGAATGTGATCGCGCTTCAAAGTGCGTATGAGGAAGTGGAGAAGAGGAAGCTGCCCGGAATTGATACGATCGCTCAGCTTAGAAAAGAGCTTGACGATAGGACGGCGGCGATCAAGAGCTACCAGGCGGAAGAAGCTAAGGTGCAGACGGAGTTCTCCCGGGCGAAGGGAGAGGAGCAGGCGGCTCGCGCGCAGAGGAAGCTTGCAGAAGAAAAAGAGCAGGAAGCAAGCATTTTTTTGGAAGAACAGCTGAAGGTATGGGAAAGTGCATACCGGGGATATGGATTTGCCGCGGAGGAGGATTTTACAGATAAGCTGCTGGAAGTGAAGGAGAAAAACCGGAGGAAGGAAGCCTTGATCCAGTTCCGGACGGATTATAAGAATGCGGTTTATGAAGTGGAAAAATGGGAAAAATGGCTGGAAGGAAAGGAAAAGCCGCAGCTTGAAGCTTTGAAGCTTCGGTTAAAGGAAACAGAGGAGGCGCGGAAGCAGGCGGATAAAAAATGGATTCTGGGACAGCAGGAGCTGGAGCAGATGCAGAAGGATGTTCTGGCTTTGGGAAAACGGAAGGAAAAATATGACGGGCAGCGCGGCAAGGTAGACGAGAACATGGAGTTTGCGTCAAGGCTTAGAGGGCGTTCCGGCATTAGCCTGCAGAGGTATGTGCTGGGGGTGATGCTTTCTTCGATCACGGTGGAGGCGAACCGCCTTCTTAAACATGTGCACGGGGGAAGATACCAGCTTTATAGGACCAATGAGATTGCGGGCAGCAGTCATAAGGGAGGGCTGGAACTGGAGGTTCTGGACCGGAGGAGTAATGAAAGACGGAGCGTCACGACACTCTCAGGCGGCGAGAAATTTCTGGTCGCTCTTGGCCTTGCCATCGGGCTTTCCACTGTGGTTCAGGCACAGGGCAGCGGTATGAAGCTGGAAGCGATGTTTGTGGATGAAGGCTTCGGAACGCTGGATCAGAATTCGATCCTGGATGCGCTGGAGGTGCTGCAGGGGATTCAGAGAGCGAACGGACTGGTCGGGATTATTTCCCATGTGGAAATGTTAAAAGATGTGATCGGAAGCCGGATCGAAGTGGTGAAAGAGGAGACGGGAAGCCGGTGTGTGGTAAGGTAAGATAAGGGGGAGAGCGAATGATAAGGATTCAGGCAGAACAGTTTGATATTTCCCAGATCTGCGCCTCTGGGCAGTGTTTCCGGATGGAGCAGCGGGAGGACGGAAGATATCAGATTATTGCAGGAGAGCGCTACGCGGAAGTGGAGCAGAGAGAAAAAGAAGTACTGTTTTATCTGGAAAACGATGGCGGCGAAGAGCAGGAATTTCGGGAATTCTGGATTCCCTATTTTGATCTGGAGGTAGATTATGTGGCGGAGTACATTGCACATGCCAACCCGAATGATCAATATCTGATGCGTGCGATCGAGTTTGGAAGCGGGATGCGGATTTTGCGGCAGGATTTGTGGGAAATGATCGTTTCCTTCCTGATTTCCCAGCAGAACAATATTGTCAGGATCCGCAGATGTATCCGCAATATCTGTGAGAAATATGGGGAAGAGAGACGCAATTTCCGCGGGGAAGTATTTTATACGTTTCCAAGCCCGGAGGCGCTTGCAGGGCTGGAGGAAAATGCGCTGATGGAGTGTAATCTGGGATACCGGAGTAAATATGTGGTGCGCGCCGCGCGCAGTGTTGCGGCGGGAGAGATTGATCTGGAGGCAGTGAAACAGATGCCGTATAAGAAGGCGAAAGAGGAACTCCTTAGATTGTTTGGTGTGGGAGCGAAGGTGGCGGACTGCATCTGCCTTTTTGCCCTTCATCATCTACAGGCGTTTCCCGTGGATACGCACATCCAGCAGGCGCTCGACGGACATTATAAAAGGGGATTTCCACACAGGAGATATGGGAAATTCCAGGGAGTGATCCAGCAGTATATTTTCTATTATGAGTTGTGCGGGGATAAAAGTTAAAAGGGGCTGTCCGGGACAATTCTATGCGTAAAGGACAGTGGAAGGTTCCGAAACAAAATGCAGCGGTAAGAGAAAGGGTGAGAGCGTGTATGGCAAGGTCATCAAACCAGAAAAGAAAAATCTTGTATTTGATGAAGATCTTTGAAGAACGGACGGATGAGGAGCATGCGTTATCTGCCGCTGAGCTGATCAAATGCCTGGAAGAATACCAGGTGACGGCAGAGCGCAAAAGCATATACCGGGATATCGAGGATCTGCAGATGTTTGGAATGGACATTATAAAGAGTAAAGAAAAGGGCGGTTATTATCTCGCGGGACGAAGCTTTGAACTGCCTGAACTCAAACTTCTGGTTGATGCTGTCCAGGCTTCCCGCTTTATTACCTACCGGAAATCGGAAGAGCTGATCCGGAAGCTGGAGAGTCTTGCGAGCTGCTATAATGCCAGGACTCTTCAGCGTCAGGTGGTGGTGCGGGACCGGATTAAGACGATGAACGAAAGCATTTACTATAATGTGGACTATATTCAGGAGGCCATGCAGGAGGGCCGGCAGATCCGTTACCAGTATTATGAGTGGACGATGCAAAAGGAGAAGAAACTGCGGAAAGACGGTGCATGGTATCAGGTGAGCCCCTGGGCGCTGACCTGGATGGATGAAAATTATTATCTGATCGCCTATGAAGGCAGAAGTGGACGGGTAAAGCATTATCGCGTGGATAAAATGCTGAAAATGGAAATTTCCGTGGAAAACCGGGAGGGAAGAGAACTGTTTGAGGACTTCAATGTGGCACAGTTTGCCAGACGGACGTTCGGGATGTTTGGCGGAGATATGCAGACGGTGACGCTTTGCTGTAAGAAGCATTTTGCGGGAATTATGATCGACCGGTTCGGAAAGGATATTTCTATGCGCGTGCGGGATGAGGAACATTTTTTGGCGCGTGTGGAAGTGAATGTGAGTGAACAGTTTTTCGGATGGATTGCCGGACTCGGAAGCGGAGTCAGGATCGTGGCGCCGAAGGGAGTAGCGGAGAGGTTTAAGGATCATCTGGACTTAATCCGGGGTGGGTACGAATAAGTATGCCGAAAGGTGTGAAATTGTTCTTATTTTAAGAAAATTGTTAAAAACATTAAAATATTAAAATACTCTTGACTTGGAGCTAACTCTAAAGCATAAACTATATATGACATCAAAAAAGTAATGGGATGTATTATGGTAGTGAGCTGTTAAAGGGTACGTCTGTCTGTACAGGAAGGGAAAAGGGTTATGACAATTTCAGAAGTGAGTAGAAAATATGGAATTTCACAGGATACATTGCGGTATTATGAGAGAGTAGGGGTCATCCCTCCGGTACACCGCACGGCCAGCGGGCTTCGGGATTACACGGAAGAGGACTGTGGCTGGGTGGAGCTTGTGAAATGCATGAGAAGTGCAGGGCTGTCGGTGGAGGTCCTGACAGAATATGTAAGGCTGAGCCGTCAGGGTGATTCGACCATTTCCGACCGGTTGAAACTGTTGGTGGAACAGAGAAAGCAGCTTGCCGACCAGATGGAGGTTATCCGGGGAACCATGGAGAGGCTGGACTATAAGATCTCCCGTTATGAGGCGGCAGTAAAAACAGGAAAATTAATCTGGGATTAAAGGAGGAGGCAGTGATGGTTTATAAGAATTTTCAGGATTTAAGATTATCTGCATTAGGACTTGGGGCGATGCGTCTGCCGGTAGTGGATGGGGACGACCAAAAGATTGACGAGGCGGCAACCACAGAGATGGTGGAATATGCGTTGAATCACGGGATTAATTATTTTGACACGGCATGGGGATACCACAATGGCAATTCTGAGATTGTGATGGGAAAAACGCTGAAAAAATATCCGAGAGAGAGCTTTTATCTCGCATCTAAATTTCCGGGATACGACCTTAGCAATATGCCGAAAGTAGAAGAAATCTTTGAGAAGCAGCTTGAAAAATGCCAGGTGGATTATTTTGATTTTTATTTATTTCACAATGTATGTGAGATGAATATTGACGGATATCTGGATGAGAAATACGGTATTTTTGAGTACCTGATGAAGCAGAAGGAAAATGGCAGAATCCGTCATCTTGGTTTCTCGGCTCACGGAAGTTATGATGTGCTCAAGCGTTTCCTGGAAGCTTACGGAGAGCATCTGGAATTTTGCCAGCTTCAGATTAACTATATTGACTGGGAGTTCCAGAGCGCAAAGGAGAAAGTAGAGCTTCTGAAGGAATACCATATTCCGGTATGGGTGATGGAACCGCTGCGCGGCGGAAAGCTGGCTGTTTTGCCGGAAAAAGAGGCAGAAAAGCTTCAGAGCCTGCGGGTAGATGAAGGAATTCCCGCGTGGGCATTCCGGTTCCTGCAGAGTATTCCGGAGGTGACTATGATCCTTTCGGGAATGTCGAATATGGAACAGCTTCAGGATAATATACATACATTTGAGACGGAAAAGCCGCTAAATGAGGAAGAAATGAAGACGCTCCTCGACATCGCATACCGCATGAGCAATGGCGTTCCGTGTACAGCCTGTCATTACTGTACCAGCCACTGTCCGAAGGGAATCGAAATTCCTGCTATGATTAAGCTGTATAATGAGCATATATTTACCGGCGGAGGCTTTATCGCGCCGATGGCGCTGAAGGCAGTTCCGGAGGAAAAACAGCCGTCCGCATGTATTGGGTGCAGGAGCTGTGAGGCAGTCTGTCCGCAGCAGATTAAGGTGTCAGAAGTACTGGCAGATTTTGTAAAGAAGTTGAATGCAGAATAAATGTTTCCCTTTCAGGTGTGAAGGAACATCTCTGCCGGATCAGCGGCGCTGCGTTTGGGATTTGGAAAGAAGGAGAGTTTATGGAGGCTAGAGAAATACTGGAACAGGTGAAAAACGGCAGTGTTTCCGTGGAGGAAGCAGAGGCATATTTTCGGAGACAGCCATTTGAAGAGATGGGATATGCGAAACTGGACACGCATCGGGAGGTGCGTTCCGGGTTTCCTGAGGTCATATTTTGCAGTGGAAAGCCGGATCCGTTTCTGGCATCCATCTATCAGAAAATGGTGGAGGAAACCGGTCAGGCATTTGGGACAAGGGCAAGCCGTCACCAGTATGAGATTGTGAAAGAGGTTCTACCCCAGGTGATTTATAATGAGACTTCGCGGATTCTGAAGGTGGAGAAGGCGGATAAACAAAGAGTGGGGAAGATCGCAGTCTGCACGGCGGGGACGGCGGATATTCCGGTGGCCGAGGAAGCGGCGCAGACGGCAGAATATTTTGGCGCTTATGTGGAACGGATTTATGACGTCGGTGTCAGCGGGATTCACCGGCTGCTGTCACGGCTTGATACGATACAGTCTGCAAACTGCGTGGTTGCAGTGGCCGGGATGGAAGGGGCGCTTGCCAGCGTACTTGGAGGTCTGGTGAGCAATCCGGTCATCGCGGTTCCCACCTCGGTGGGGTATGGCGCAAGTATGCATGGGCTTTCCGCACTTTTGACGATGATTAATTCCTGCGCAAATGGGATCGCGGTGGTCAATATCGACAATGGATATGGAGCTGGGTACATGGCGACACAGATCAACCGCCTGGCGGCCGGCGGGGATGTGCAGTAAGAAGAGGATGAAGAGAGGCAGGAGACAGCAAATGAATGAAGACAAGAAACAAGATGCATCTCAATCAGAGAAGGAAAAAAGCGGGAACACTTTGGCAGAAGAGAAGCTGGAAGTACTAAGAGAATATTTGGGCAGACTGAAAAAGGTGATGATTGCGTATTCCGGCGGTGTGGATTCTACATTTTTGTTGAAGGTTGCGCATGATGTACTGGGAGATGGAGCGGTTGCTGTAACGGTGCAGTCGTGTTTATTTCCGGGAAGGGAATTTGAGGAGACGGAGAGCTTTTGCAGGAAGGAAGGCATCCGGCATTTGATCTGCCGGGCAGATGAGATGCAGATTCCGGGCTTTTCCGGGAATCCAAAAGACAGATGTTATCTGTGCAAAAAAGATTTATTTGGAAAAATCGGACAGATTGCTGCGGAAAATCAGATAGAATATATCGCGGAAGGCTCGAATGTGGATGATATGGGAGATTACAGACCAGGACTTCGGGCGGTGGCAGAGCTTGGAATTTTAAGCCCCTTGCGGGAAGCCGGACTTACCAAAGCGGAGATTCGGTATTTATCCAGGAAGCTGGGGCTTACAACGTGGGAGAAGCCTTCTTTTGCGTGCCTTGCCTCGCGGTTTGTATATGGTGAGACGATCACAAAGGAGAAGCTTGCTATGGTGGAGCAGGCGGAGCAGGTGCTGCTGGATCTGGGATTTCGGCAGATGCGGGTCCGCATTCACGGGATGATGGCGCGTATCGAAGTGCTTCCGGAGGAACTGGAGCGGTTAGCGCAGAAAGAGATTCGGGAAAGCATCGTGAGGAAGCTGAAAGAATATGGGTTTACCTATGTGACAATGGATTTGGCGGGATACCGCACGGGAAGTATGAATGAGACTTTATAGATAGGACTGGATTAGAAGAAAACGGGAGAAAATGATGGGAAAGACATTGTATTTGGAGTGCAGTGCCGGAATCAGCGGTGATATGACGGCGGCTGCACTTTTGGATCTGGGCGCGGACAGAGCGGTGCTGGATCGGGTATTGAAAAGTATTCCGGCAGATGGATTTTCAGTAGAAATCAGCCGTGTGAAAAAGGCAGGGATCGACTGTTGTGATTTTAATGTGAAGCTGGATGCAAGGCACGAGAACCATGATCATGATATGGAATATCTGCATGGAAAGAGCCGTGGGTATATGAATGTGCATAGTCACGGCCACAGCCATTTGGCTGAGGGGGAGCATAGTTATGGTCACAGCCATTCAGATGAGGGAGAGCATGGTCATGAACACGCAGGCGGACAGATTCATGAGCATGACCATATGAAGGAAAAGGGTCATCATCATGAACACCGCGGCCTGCGTGAGGTGATGGAGATCATCGATGTCTGTGATATGTCTGAGAGCGCGAAGGAGCTGGCGGTGAAAATATTCCGGATACTCGCCCGGGCAGAAGCAAAGGCCCATGCGGTCCCGTTGGAGGAAGTGCATTTTCATGAGGTTGGCGCGATCGATTCTATCGTAGATATCGTGACGGCAGCAGTGTGTGCGGATAATCTGGGAATCACGGATGTGATCATCCCGAAGCTCGTAGAGGGATGCGGTACGGTGAGATGTCAGCACGGAATCCTGCCGGTCCCCGTACCGGCCACGGCAAATATTGTTGCGGAGCACGGACTAAACCTTCAGATTACGGATGTGCAGGGCGAATTCGTGACCCCAACCGGTGCGGCGATCGCAGCGGCGCTTCAGACATCTGATAAGCTTCCGAAACAATTTGCAATACGGAAGATTGGAATCGGTGCAGGAAAGAGAACCTATGAGAGGCCGAGTATTTTGAGGGCAATGCTCATAGAAGCGCGGGAAGAAAATGCAGATGACACGCCGGATACGATCTGGAAACTGGAGAGTAATATTGATGACTGTACCGGGGAAGCGTTGGGATACGTCATGGAACAGCTTTTTGCCGCAGGTGCGAGAGATGTGCATTATATGCCGGTCTATATGAAGAAAAACAGACCCGGATGGCAGCTAAATGTGATTTGCACGAGGGAGAAGGCCGCGGTTCTGGAGCAGATTATTTTTCGTGAGACAACGACGATCGGAATCCGCAGACAGGAGATGGCGCGGACTGTGATGGAGCGGGAGAACAGGATTGTGGAGACGGTTTACGGAAAAGCCAGGGTAAAGGTTTGCTCTTATGGGGATATTAAGAGGTATTATCCGGAATATGAAAGTGTGGCAGCGATTGCCAGGGAGCAAAAGCTGCCATACACAGAAGTCTACAGACAGGTAATGGAGTCTGCGGCAGGATTATAAATATGGGTACAAGAATACTAAAAGTGGGATGGAAAGGATGGAAAGTAGGGTGGAAAGGATGATCGTATAAGCGCATTCTTTCCCGTCCAGTCCATGCTCTTTTACCAGCATCAGTACCAGATTTCCACAGGGCATAGCCATCATGATCATATAGGTCTGGCACATGTCCGGGGAAATGGGCAGACGTTTCAGCAGGAAGGTTCCCACAAGCGGAATCAGTACCAGCTTCCAGAGGCAGAAGATGTAGCGCCTCCAGTTAGAAAAAAGTGCGAGGATACTGTCCTGCGCGCCCAGAGATACACCGATTACCAGAAGGGAAACCGGAGTCGTTCCATTTGCCAGATACTGAAGGCCGTCGGCGATCGGACCGGGAATGGTAAATCCGGTAAGAAATACGATCAGAGTCGCCACACAGGCCAGGGTTCCCATATTAAGCAGCGGTTTCAGATCAGCGAGTTGAAACCGTTTCTTTTTGCCTGTCGTATCCCCGGTTTCCAAAAGTCCGATTCCGTATGTATAGATTAAGACATTGTACTCCAGAATAAAGATTGCAGCATAGATCAGTTTGTCCGCTCCAAGCAGTGCTTTCACCACCGGAATTCCTACAAATCCCACGTTCGCGAACAGGTAGAGGAGCTCCGTGATATGCTTTTGGTCCGGCGTGTTCCGGGTAACATGTACCAGAATTTTGGCAAATAGAATCAGAAAAAGAAAGATCCCGGCAGAGACCAGAAAAAGGCTGGCGATAGAATCCTTCGTTCCGGCAGCGGCATTTCCCAGAACACTGGAGAAAATCATGGCCGGATTAAAAACATTGATTACCAGTTTCGACAGGCAGGCGTTATTTGCCTCGCTGATCAGATTCTTCTTATAACAGAGAAATCCTACGATGATCAACAAAAAGATGACAAACATCTGTTGAGCGGCAGTCATTACATTCATGATTATTCCTCATTTCTCTCATTTTTTACGCGGATCCCAAAACACATAGAAATCCCCCGGATTTCATAATGCCAATGATTTTGATTCCGACATCTTTATATTATATGGATAAAAAAGAATTTCCACAAGAGAATTTTATCCAAAATCCAATATTTTACCTAAAAAGTAAATCCACAATGTTTTATCCAAAATACAAATACTACAAGTAGAAGTTTAAGAGGAGATATGTTATACTGTCCACGTAGGCAATGAGCAGTGCCAAAGTGTAGAAAAAGCTGTAATAACGAGCAGGACTGCCGCGTGGGGGAAGCGCGGTTTCTTCATGCCTGCCGTAGAAAGAGAGGAAATATGGAAACAAAGGTGAATTGGAAAGAATATGCAGTGATCATGGCCGGTATGCTTATCATATCGGCAGGAATCTATTATGTCATGATGCCGGGCGGGTTCGTCCTGGGAAGCCTTGCAGGACTGGTGGTCGTACTTGTGAATTTCATCCCACTGTCCGTTTCGGCGCTGACGTTTATTTTAAACGCCCTTCTTTTACTGATCGGGTTTATATTCATCGGAAAGGAATTCGGGGGAAAAACAATTTTCGCATCGGTAATGCTTTCGGTATATTTGTGGATTTTTGAGAAATTGACACCCAATGTTAAGCCCCTCACAGGGGATGTGTTGATCGATATGCTTTGCTTCCTGCTGCTGCTTTGTTTCGGTCAGGCTTTGATCTTCAATGTCAATGCCTCTTCCGGAGGTCTGGATATTGTAGGAAAAATTCTCAACAAATACCTCTATATCGAGATTGGAAAGGCAGTTGCATTCGCGGGATTTGTCACAGCGGCTACTTCGATTCTGGTCTATGACCGCAAAACATTAGTAGTCAGCCTGTTGGGAACGTATCTGAGCGGGATCGTACTGGACAATTTTATCGACGGATTTCATATGCGGAAACGAGTGTGTATCATTTCCCAGAATTACCAGGCTGTGCAGGAGTTTATTTTCAAGGAGCTGAACAGAGGGGCGACACTTTACTCGGCATACGGCGGCCTGAATCATGAGGAAAAAGTTGAGATCACTACGATTTTAGAAAAGAATGAGTATGGAAAATTGCTGGCGTACATCCATGAAAATGATCCGACGGCTTTTATGACGGTATCCAGTGTCGGTGAAGTAATCGGGAAATGGAATGCGAACAGAAGAATCAGATAGATTGGCAATCAAACGGGAAGTATAAGGAGCGTTAAAATGCGGGAAACAGTGTTATTGATTAATTTTCAGGATAAAAAGAAGCTGCGGGAAATCCAGATGATGCTGATGGCAGTGAAGCTTAGGATGCGCCTGGTAAAGAAGGAAGAATATTTGCAAAAGATAGGGGCACTTGCCGGAGTAGTCGGTATGGAACTGACGGAAGAAGTCTATGCAGGGGATGAACTGGGTGAGGAAATGATGGTTTTTGCTTCTCTGACGGAAAACCATTTGAATCAGATGCTGTACCTGATGAGGAAAAGCGGCACAGGAACGGTGGCGTACAAGGCGGTCATGACAGAGACGAACAGAGAGTGGAATGTAAAGGATCTGTATGCGGAGCTGGCGAAAGAGCATGAAGCGATGCAGAAGATGAAGAAGAAACCATAAGGGAGTACGCCTTATAATAAGTTTGACGTTAAAATGAGCGGTATGCTATGAAAGGAAACAATATATTATGAAAAATGGAAAGCTTAAGCTTTTAGCGATCATATTGGCAGGAGTATTGGGAGTTTCCGCACTCGGAGGCTGCTCTGCCAAAGAGAAAACGGATGAGAAGCAGCAGACGGAAACGACGGATGAGGAACTTTCACAGACAGAAACGACAGATGAGGACTCAACAAATGAGGAAGCGCCAGAGACAAAGTTTGCAATCGGAACCTTTGAAACTACGGATATTGACGGAAATTCTTATACGGAAAAAATATTTGGAGAGTATGAACTAACCATGGTCAATGTGTTTGCTACCTGGTGTTCCCCGTGTGTTCAGGAGCTTCCGGAGCTGCAGAAACTCTACGAAGAAATGGAAGGCAAAAACATCAGTCTCGTGGGAATTGTGATGGACGCAGTAGATGAAAATGGCAATCAGGATGAAGAAGGACTGGAAAAAGCGAAGGTGTTAAAAGAGAATGTGAATATCACCTATCCGCTGCTTATACCGGATTCCGGAAATATGAATGGATGCTTAAACATGATTCAGGCTTTTCCGACGACGTTTTTTGTGGATAAAAGCGGGAATATTGTAGGAAACATCTACCAGGGCAGCGGTACGCTGGAAGACTGGCGCGGGGCTGTAGAACAGGAGCTTGCAGATTTGAAAGGGGAAGAATAATGTCGAAATGGCAACATTCCCGGTGGATAGGTGTGATAGCGGCCGGTGTCGGTCTTCTTATGATGTGCTACGGTATTTTCAGAGGAGAAATCGATGCCGTATTTATAAAAGCGATAAACATATGCATGGAGTGTATTGGGATTGGCTAAACAGAAGAGAAGAGTAAATGAATGGCCCAGACATGGGATACAAGCGCTCTGGGCACTATTGACGAATAGTCATCTTACAGGTTTTGCAGATGGGAAAATTTACCAGGGCAATCTGAAAAAGATCTGTGTTCCGGGACTAAACTGCTATTCCTGCCCGGGAGCGGTTGGAGCTTGCCCGATCGGTGCAATTCAGGCCGTTGTGGGAAGCTGGAACTTTAAGTTTGCCTATTATGTGATCGGTTTTTTGATTTTTATAGGTGCAATGGTCGGAAGAATGGTGTGCGGTTTTTTGTGTCCCTTTGGTTTGATACAGGATTTGCTGCATAAAATCCCGTTTCCTAAAAAAGTTCGAACGTTTTACGGTGATAAATTATTGAGAAAATTAAAATATGTGATTTTTCTTGTATTCGTCATCTTACTTCCAATGTTTGTGGTGGATATCATGGGGCAGGGAGCACCGTATTTCTGTAAATTCATTTGTCCGGCGGGAACACTGGAGGGCGGAATCCCGCTGGTGCTGCTGAACCGAAGTATGCGAAGCGCGATCGGATGGCTGTACGCATGGAAAAGCGTGATTCTGGTTGTCACGGTGCTGCTTTCTATTTTGATTTACCGGCCGTTCTGTAAATATATCTGCCCGCTGGGGGCATTCTATTCGGTTTTCAATCCGATTTCTGTTTTTCGCTACCACGTGGACAAGGATAAATGTGTGCACTGCGGAAAATGTGCGTCGGAATGCCAGATGCAGGTGAATCCGGTGGAGGATGCGAATGCGTTGGAATGCATTCGCTGCGGAAGGTGTAAAAAGGTATGTCCGACGCAGGCGATCAGTTGTGGGATCAAAAATCATGTAAAATCATAAAACAGCAGCCGTTATCTGATGGGATGGCGGATGACTGTGCGCAGTTTCTCCGGGACGGCCCGGCGGGGATCGCTTAAGTAGATTTCGTGGTGGAAACGGGGGCCTGACAGGTCGGTGCTAAAGCCGTTTTCCAGCACGAAGGCATTCATCCGGGCGATGGTGGCTGGTTCGTCATCGTAGCTTCCGATGTGCATACATTGTACACACAGCCCTTCCTTGTAGGTGAAAAATTCAACCTTGGAAAAGTCGTTGCGTTTCTTCTCGGTTGCTTCGCGGATTGCCCAATCGAACTCCTCTTTGGTCACAAATTCCGGCAGGCGGATCATAGCGATCCACTCGAAATTTTCCTTATGGGAATAGTCGATTTCCGCGCGGCCGTCCTGCCACCACAGACCTTCCAGCGGAGGAACCACATAAGAGAAATAGCCGTCGATTTTGTGAGTTCCCTTGTAGCTCATCTTGATGGTAAAGGCGATCGCGTATAAAAGCCCGATCGCTGTTTTATATTCACCATCCGGAACGTTCGGGTCGCCTTTTCCTCTGACAGCGATATAATTCATCTCCGGGATCTCCACGATGCCCGGCTTTTTCGGCGGCAGATAAAATTCTTTGTATTCTTTTTTATAATCAAATGGCATGTTATTTTTTCCTCGCTTTCTTTGGCTTCGGTGGGGGCAGTTCTCTGCAGGTTTTTATGACAAACTCTGTAAGAAAATCCCTATTGTCAATCTCTTCAAACAGAAAATACGGTTTTGCACCTTCGTAGGGCGGGGCCATGTCCAGGGTGGGAGCCAGAGCCTTTCCGTTTTCGGTGATTTTGATGAATAACTGATTGTCGCAGATCAGTGCAAATATTTTTCCATCGCAATACATTCCGTAATCGCCGAACATTTTCCGGTAGGTGATCTGCCCGGCTTCGGTTAATTGGTCGGCGACATATTTTACAAATTCAGGATTCGATGCCATTGGTGTCCTCCTTCCTTAAAAGAGTTCATTAGTCAGTGTGCTGTTTTACTTTTACAAAATTTATTTTATCGTATAGAACATGACAATAGTATGTCGTGTTTCATTATAGCAGAGAGAAAATAATTAAAGAAGAAAACCAGACTAATTATGCCAGGAGCTTCCTGTATAATTCAAATATAAGGAATTCCAAGAAAGAAGGTTGAGAAAAAAATACCTCAGTGTAGAATAAGATTACTGACTTTGCACGGTTAGTAACAATCTTATTGAACAG
>Ga0129308_1000796_pt1 | contig 41099 bp, 54 predicted proteins | sample L827metagenome_FD_94440 | JGI IMG/M metagenome (GOLD analysis project Ga0129308, IMG submission 94440) | Ring-tailed lemur group fecal microbial communities from Wisconsin, USA - L827 metagenome | ecosystem: Host-associated > Mammals > Digestive system > Large intestine > Fecal | place: USA... | reverse complement strand
GGTTCCCGTGTATCCGGTGATAAGGCGTACCGACATTCCTACTCCTCCTTAGATTCCGTGCAGATGAGTATCATCCCGTCCCCGTTCACCCAAAGGTCGCCCTTCTTGTATGGCGGAACGGGCTGGCTCATGAATACCCGCACCTTCTCATCCGCGCTTGTCGATGCGATCGCCGCGGCTGCCGCTGCCGCATCGGCGCGCCTGATAGCCGCGCTCGCATCATTGGCCGCCTTCCTCGCCTGTTCTATCTGCGACTCCGTATAGCCGCCGACGTCGTATGTGACCTTGATCTCGTCGCTGTCGATGGAGACGATCTTCTTGCTGATGACCGTGGTCGCGCTCTGGCCCGTCCTCGAATCGGTTGCCGTGATGATGTCTCCGATGTCGTACTCGTACTCAGGCGAGATGGTGAGCTTCACCTCGTCTGCGACCTGGTACCCGGAAAGCCTCTCCGTTCCGCTCTTGAGCAGCTCATCGTCTTTCGCGTTCTTGTAATCGTAGAAATCAGACACCTCGTCTATTCCGGTGAATGTCCTCGTCTGGCTCACGTTTCCCTTGGCGTCTGCGTAGAGATGGATTACCTTCCTATCCTTCAGCTCGCCCTCGCCTGCGCAGATGAGATGGTTGACGGGACGCTTCTTGCTCTCGATCTCGAAGTCGCTCTTGTCGCTGCTTATCGGCTCGTTATACGACCAGTCGACCGCCTGCGCTGCCGATATGAGTACCTTGCCGGCCATCCTGTCGATTCGCAGCACCAGCTTCGCCGAATGCTCGGAAAGCATCTTCCTTATCGCGGTGTACGCCTTGCAGTACCTCTCGAAACGGTATGCCTCGATGTATATCCCGCACTCAGACGTATCGCGCTCGAAGGTATCTCCGAGTCCGAGTGCGGATACGATATCCCAGAGCACTTTGTTCGCATCGCCGCTTACGGTCCTGTAATCCTTACCCGAAGCCGGTTCGATGATCCTGTTCTCGAGGATGCCGTGCCATGTGCGGCCCTTGTAGCAGACGGTGTTCTTCGCGGTATTGAGCCTCACCGAGTCGACGACGCCTCCGTACTCCGTCTTGTCGACGTATACGAGGTACCCTTCCGACATCACGTTCTTCGAGAGCGGTACCGTGAGCTCGAAGTCGTTCTCGTCGTAACCGAACGCCATATCCATCTCGAACGATTCGACGACGCCGACCTCTGACCTGTCGGGCTTCGCGTATATCAGGTCCACCTACACCACCCACTCTGGCTCGGAGCGCTCCTCGTCTACCTGGAACTCGAAGCCGAAGTTGTTGTCCCAGAGCACGTCGGATACCCCGACGGGAAGCTTCTCGAACAGGTACGACGATTTGTCCTGCATGTTGAATACGTTCGTTATGGTCCCCTTGCGTCCGACGAGAAGCGCTGTCTTCCTTTCGCTGTCGACGACGAGGTATCCGCCATCCTCGATGGTGCACCGCACGGCATGGAGATGCCCCGCAACCCTGACAGCGGGGTTGATGGCGGGACCGTACACTATCAGGCGCCAGTTAGCCGCATGCCTTCCACCCACTTCGATGCGAGACTCTACTGACTTGGTTGATGCGTAATCGTACGGGTAGCCGAACGGGTACATCTTGCCCGTATCGGAAACCTCGCCTCCGACAGCGTAGAACTCGTGCCTTGTAGTCTTCTTCCAGTACCTGCTGTCGGTGACGAACTTGAGCTTCGCCTCCATCCTCCCATCATCGAACCACCACTTGCCCTTCTCGCTCGAAATGCAGTAGCAATCGATGCGGTAGTCGCCGATATGGAGCGTTCCGGGCGTTCCCTCGCGCACGTCGTAGTCGAATACGTCCGTCATCCTGTTGCGCTCATCGATCGAGCCGTCTCGCATCGCCGCGAGCAGCTCGAACGTCCAGACACCGCGCTTGAGGGTGTCTATCCTGTTCGATACCGTCGTGTAGGACCACTCGTAATCGTGCACCGACGTATCACCGTAATGGAGATGCCCCGCGCCGAACACGACCTCCTCGTTGTTGCAGTTCACGTACCTGATCTCGTCGCGCATCATCCCACGCTCCTAACGAGTCGCGCGAACTCCCTGCGGTCGAGCTTGAGCGTATCGGGCGCGAAGTTCGCGATGATATACGGAAGTGCGGAGATGAGCCTGTCGATTGCGGCATCGAATCCGCCAGCACCGCTGATGCCGCGCGCTATCTCGTTGTAGCTCTTCCTGTTGAGCGGCAACGCAGCCTCCCTGCCGCCTTCGCCGACGCCGATGATCGACGGGCTGTTGAAGATGCCGCCCTTCGCGTACCAGTTGACGCTGAAGCTCGGCAAGGAGCCCTTTCCTCCGATACCGTATGGAGCCGTGCCGCCGTTGACACTGATATGCGGGAGCCTGATGTTGTCCAATACCCTTCCAACCGATAGCGGGAAGAACGACTTTATCTTGTCGAGCATCGACTTGACCTTGTCCTTGGCGGCGGTGATTGGCTGGATCATCGATTCCTTGATCGAGTTGAAGTTGCTCGATACCGTTGATGCGATGCTGCTCACGACCTCGAATGCGCCTTTGATCCTGTCCCATGCGCTCTTGATGATTGGCTGCACGACCGACATGACGGTTGTGATGAACCCCTTTATCGCATTGAACTTCGCGGACACGAGGCTCGATACCACGCCGAGCACCACGGAGAACACGTTCTTGATGACGTTCCACGCCGCCGATATGTACGGGGACAGGAACGACATGACAGCGGAGATTGCACCGCTTATCGTGTTGAACGCGTTCTGAACGACCGGAACGATGTTCTCCATAGTGAAGCTGATTACGCTGCTGATGACGCCCCATGCAGCGCTCACGATTCCCGCGACGACGGGAGCAGCGGCCTGGATGAACCCGCACAGGTTCTGGAATGCCGACACCGCGAGCGGGAGCACGTTCTCGGCGAGCCATCCTATCGCCTGCCCTATCGCATCCATGGCCATCTGCACGACGGGTGCCGCAGCATCCATCGCCTGCTGGATGTATGGGCCTATCACGCCCCACGTCTCCATTGCTGCGTTCTTGATGGATTCCCACGCCGAGTTAACGGCATTGCGAACCGTCTCGTTGGTCTTGTAGAAGTACATGAACGCTGCGACCGCGGCGGCAATCGCGAGCGCGACGATTGCGAACGGGTTCGCCATGAGCGCGACGCCGAGCGCCTTGAACACGCCGATGACGCGCGTGATGCCTGCGACGATGGTTCCCCAATTAAGCGCGACCATGGCCGCGCCGACACCCGCGAGCACCACGGCGATGATATCGGCGTTATCGACGAGGAAGCCGATGGCAGGGATCACCTGGTTCGTGATGAACTGGACGAATCCGCGGAGCGCCCCGTTGGTGCTCTCTCCGACGGAGATGGCAAGGCCCTCGAATCCAGACTTCATCCTGTCGATGTCGCCCTGCAGGTTGTCGGTCATCGTCGCAGCCATATCCTCCGCGGCGCCGCTGCTGTTGTACAACTCGTCAGCGAATCCGCGCAGCTCTCCGGATCCCGCGTTGAGCAGCAGGTTCATGCCCTTGATGCTGTCAGCGGTGAACGTCGACTGCAGCGCGGCGGCCTTCTCGGCATCGCCCATCCCGTTCGTGGCGCTCTCGACATCGGACAGGATGTCGCAGAAATTGCGGTAGTTGCCCTGCGCATCGGTAACCGCGATGCTCGTCTCTCCGATTGCGATCGAGCCGTCCTGCATGTTCGATGTGAGGTCGCGCATGATCGCATTGAGAGCGGTGCCTGCCTCTGCTCCCTTGAGGCCCTGGTTTGACATCATCGAGATAGCTGCGGTAGCGGTCTCGACATCCATGCCCGCCGCATGCGCATTGGCAGCGCAGTTCTTGAACGCTGCACCCAATTGCTCGGTGGACGTGTTCGCGTTGCCCTGCGCGTACGCCATGACGTCCGACATCTGCCCAGCCTGGCTCGCCTCCATGCCGAACGCAGACAGGTAGTCGGTTACGATGTCCGATGCCGACGCCAGGTCCATCTGGCCTGCGGCAGCAAGGTTGAGGACGCCAGGAAGGCCGTCGAGCATCTGCTGGGTATCCCATCCGGCAAGCGCCATGTATCCGAGCGCATCCGCGCACTGCGATGCGCTGAACTGCGTCGCCTCGCCCATCTCCTGGGCCTTCGCAGACAGCTGCTCCATCTCGGCACCGCTCGCGCCGGAGAGCGCCTGCACCTTGCTCATCGAAGTCTCGAACGACATCGACGCATCGAGCACCTTCATCCCGAGGTTTCCGAGCGCGTCTACCGCCATCGTGATGCCCTGCGATGCGAGATTGCCCATGGCGACATCGTATGCTCCTGCACCAGCCGCAGCGGAATCAAGTCCCGCTTTCGCAGTCGATGCACCCTTGCCGACCTTCGAGCCCATGGATGTTCCCGCAGCACCGATCGAGCCGAGGCTCGACTTGATGTTCCCGACGCCGCGCGTGAACTGCGATGTATCGAGTATCGCCTTGATCGTGATGCTTCCGCCCTGTGCCATCAGCCGCACCTCCTCGCATGAGATGCAATGGACGCGAACGCGCTCGTGGCGACGTCGTTCCCGGACTCCATGGAGCCTTCGCCGCCGCACGGGGCATCGAGCCTCCATGCACGCTGCCTGCGCTTGAACTCGCGTATCTCATCCTGGTTGTACTTCGTCGGCTTGGGCGGCTTTGCCGTCCTGTAGTAGATCGCCTGCCCCATCGGCGTCTCATGCGGTGCGAGCAGGACGAGCGCCGCAAGGTCCCTGTACGTCATCCTCGAAGCGAGCGCATCGAGCGTCTCACCGTATGCCGCGAGCATAGTCGTCCTGATGTACGCCTCGTCTGCATCCCAGTCGAATAACGGCTTCTCGTGGCGATGCGAGCCGCCTTCCGAGATATCGAGTCCAGCACTCTCCCAAACTATCGCGCACAAGAGCTCTCCGAGCCTATCACCCGCGCGCTCCCTGACGCCATCGAAGTCGGGGAACAGCAAACGGAGCAGGACCTCGAGCTTCACGGAAGGATGCATGCCGCCGTCTGCGAACAGGTCGATGACCTTCATCATCGTGCGCGCATCGTCGTAGACTCGCACCCGCAGGCCGCATGCTTCGTACACGCCGCACATGCGGCCGTCGGAGTCGCACCTAGAGCGCAGCAGGCTCTTCATCGAGGTACTTCCTGGATGCCTTCTCGAATTCCCTGTGCCTTACGACATCGGCATACCTGCCGATGAGGAACAGCACGACGGGCGAAAGCAGCACGTTGAGTTCGCTGCGCCTGATGGACTTATCGCCGTCGGTGACGTATGCGACTATCTCGTTGTACGCCCTGCGTCCCAAAAACGCGCTGATGACGGATGCGTACACCTTCGACAGGCGCGCCATGACCTCGCGCTGGTCGCACGATTCGTCGTTGATCTTCTCCTGGATATCGTAGAAGTCGTTGACGCATCCGCTGAGCAGGTCGCCCTTCTTCTCGAGCGAGCCGTCGGTGAGGTCTAGGATGTACTCGGGAGAATCCTCCGAGTCGTCGAGCCTGATGACCTCGCGCGCCTTATGCAATCCGATTACCGCCACGTTCCCCCCTTATACGCAGAAAGGGCGGGGTGTCTCCCCGCCCTTCGATGATGCGCCAGAGGTCACCCTACGCAGCGCTCACGGTAACCTTCACCTTCGCTGATACGCTCGGGAGCACCGCGCTCTTTACGGAGAGCTCGGTTTCGCCCTGCTTGACGCCGTGCACGGTTCCATCGGCATCGACGGTTGCGATGGACGTATCGTCGATTGCGAAGAAGACGTTATCGGATGCGCCTTCGGGGGTTACCGTAGCCTTCGCTGCAACGGTCGCTCCTACCGAGACGCTCACAGCCTCGCACTGGACCATGTCGGGGAACTCGGTCTTGTTGCCGACCTTGTATGCCGGACGGCCGTTGAAGTGGGCCTCGAACTCGAAGGTCTCCTTCGCGTTCGCATCGCCGCCGCCGATCTTGATGTTCGCAAGGGTGATCTTCCCCTCGAGGACATCGCCCTCAGGATTGATCCAGCGCATGTCGGTCTTTCGGGCGGAGCCGTAATCCATCTTGCGTGCGGCGATGAAGTCCTGGGCGGGGTCGCCGATGCATCGGTTGCCGCTGAACGTGATGACCATCTGTCCGCCAGTCACATCGGAGGATGCAAGGCCCTCGCCATCGTAGTAGGTGCTCTGGTCGATCTCCTCGTTGCCCTCGGGCTCGGCAGACGAGATGCCGGCACCGAGTCGCGCCCATGTAGGCTCTTCACCGTCCGGGGTGATGTTGATCATGAAGTTGTTCATGTAGGACTGGGAGAACGCGATATCCATGTCCATCTCCTATCTTGTCATCAGTTCCGCAGAGAACTGGACCATCGTCTCGTAATATCCGGCTTCGGATACCTGCAGCTGCTGCGGATGCATCGACGGCGAGTGCGAGATTATCGCCGCCTTCTTGAATGCGATCGGGATATCCGACAGGCGCCCGATAAGGCTGCTTGCGATGCGCATCGACTCGGCTCCGCTCCGCATCCTGCATATCGCCTGGTACGTTACTTCCTCGACCATTGAGCCGTCCATGTAGAACGCCCTGACCGATGACGCCGCAAGCCTCACGACGATGCCCTCACCGACTCCAGATGGGAGCTGGTTGGGGTACACGTCATCGAACCCGGCATCCCTCAGATGCCGAACGACCGTATCCACGACGTCCAACTACCCCACCCCCATCGTATCGACGATTGCTGATATCCACGAATCCGATTCTGCGGCGGCCGCCTGCTCGAACCATGGGCGTCCTGGCATCCTTGCCGTCCCGTGGTACACATACGATGCGTAATCCTCGTTCCACGTGACGGAATCCTGCCCAGCCGTCGCAGAACCCTGGAGCGCGCCCGTCCTCACGGGAACGTACGGCGTGCATCCCTCGAGCACCTGCTCGACGAGCGTCGCCTGCGCCTTGTCTAAGTTGCGGACGATACCGTCGAGCGGAGACAGGTCGACCTTCGTTACGACTGCCGATATACCGCTCATCTGAGCTCAACCTCCCAATGGTGCACGCGTCCCCCGAATCCGATGTACTCGGCAACAGAGCCTGCGACCATCTCGTCATCGCCGACCTTTACGAGCGAGCCGCTCGGTATCACGAACGCGCCTTCGCTGTTCACCGCATCGACGAACAGCATGCCCTTCGCACCGTCTCCGAGCGACAGCGCATCGGGGTGGAACGGGTCGCGCCGCTCGAACCTTACATGCCCTATCTCGACGGGTTGCGCGAACTCGCCGCCGTAATCCGATTCGACAGGGACGCGCACCGTGCACGTATCGGTGAGGATGCATGCCGGGATTGCTGTCAGAGGCCAGACCATAGAAGACCGCTTCCGCTCAGATGCAGCGCGGCGGCAGCGCGCGCGGCATCGGTTCCGCCTTCCTGCCCAGACACGCTGAAAGAGCCTATCGAGAAGCTCCCTGCTCCACGTGATAGTGATTCGCACGCAGCGAACACAGCGGAGTCGTAGGCATCCGCGGTATCGTCGGTCACCTCGTTGGAGCCGATGAGCGAGCATACGATGGCGACCGCATCGGGGCGGCACGCGAGGAACGTTGCCTCGTCCATGCCGCCTCCGCTGTCAACGTATGCCTGGTATCCGGGAACCTTTCGCATTACTGGGTGCAGACGTAGATTCGCTCGGCCTTGTTGCCGTACACGAGCATGTCGTGGAACAGGCGGTACTGCCACTTGTGCGCATCGCGCTCCTGGTTGACGTCGGGAGCGAAGTGGCGCAGCCTCTGGTGCTTCGCGATCGCCGCGCAGGCGCTCGGGTCGACGATCATGAAGTTGATCGCCTTGCCCGCCTCTGCCTTGGCGAATCCGCCTACCGTCTGGTCTACGGAATCGGAGGTAACTCCGTCGTACAGGTCGATCGCACTGTAGAAGCGGGACTGCGGGACGGTGACTACCTTCATGTCGTCGAAGGTCTCGAACTTCCCGTTGATGTTCTCGCCCTGCCCGAGGCGGTAGCTCTGCTTCTCGCGGATGAGGTTCTTCACGACCTGGGTCATGTAGATGATGCATCCGTCGAGCTCTGCGTTCTCGGCGACTGCGGCCTCGGCCTCGAGCAGCTTGGTCATCACGTTGTTTGTGGTTAGGGTGATGCCCGCCGCCTTGGTGCCGGCTTTCGCGGAGAGCCGGGCGAATCGCGCTGCATCGACCTCGGGCACGACCTTCGCGCGCTCGAACTCCGCCATGATGTTGGAGGACATGATGAGCGCATGCTCGTCGTCGTCCATGGCATCGACCTGGAACTCGCGTCCGCGGTCGTATTCGAGGCTCAAAACCTCCCATGCGAGGTCGACATCGCCGTCGGGGAAGCCGTTCTTGCGGTCGTAGTTGCCGAGGCCGTCGATAGCCATCTTGGCAACTACGACCTGGCCTGCGCCAACGAAGTCGCCGAGGAGGTTCTGGTTCATGTTCAGGTCCGCGGTCTTGCACTCAGCGCTTACGATCGCGTCGAGGTTCGCGGTTACCTTCGCGACCTGCTCTGCGGTGATAGCCATATCGGCTCCTTACTTCCTGATGCCCATGGCGCGGTCGATGTCGTCGAGCGACGTCGCGTTACCAGATGGCTTCGCGCCGGTTGCGCCAGAGGGCTTCTGCTGTTCGAAGAGGTAGGGGTTCTCCTGGGCTAGCTTCGCGATGTCGCCATCGTAGTCGCCAAGCAGCGCACGAGCCGCCTTGACGGAGCGGCATCCTGCCATCTTGAGCGCGTGGTCGACGTCCTTTTCGGCCATCTCCGAGCGCAGCTTCTCGATCTCCGAGCGCAGGTCCTTCGCGGATTGCTCAGACTTCGCGGCATCGTCGACCTTGGATTGCAGCTCCTCGAGCTTTCTCTTGAGCTCTGCGTTCTCCCTGTCGCGCGCGGCGATATCGCGGTTGTACTTCCCGCGTGCGATGGCATCGTTGCCATGCCTATCGGTCAGCGCGGCCGAATCATCGGAGCCGGCATCATCGGATGCGGCGGCATCGTTCGCGGTTCCGGAATCTGCGGCAGTCTGCGCTTCGGCAGTCGAAGCGGATGCGCTCTCCTGCAGCTGCTCTTCGGATGCGGTCTCGTTCTGCTTTCCCATAGGTTCCCCCTTGAGTACCAGGCGTTTGTTTCCGCGCTTCACTGCGCGATTCAGGCGGGCCTTTTACGCATGCCCGGGCGCAATGAGATGTTCGCCTACATGTCACCCATGTACGACCCGAGCGCGCGCACCGCCTCGTCTGCACCATGGCATACGACAGCACCGTATCCGCTGTCCGCTAGCAGTCGGAGCCATCCTTCCTGCAGCTCGGTCGTCCTTCCTGACTTCGATTTCATCTCGATGAAAAGGCCGTGCTTCCCGCTGCTCGGTATTGGGATGAACAGGTCTGGTACGCCTGGCCTGACGCCGAGCCTCTTGAGGTGCGCCGCCTCGCGCGCGTTCCTCCTGCCGCCGTTGGGGATGTGGAACACGGGGATGCCGCGCGCATCGCAGTAGCAGACGAACGCCTCCTGCTCCTGCGCCTCGCTCGCTACCACATGCGCTCGATCTCGTTGCGCGCCTCGAGCGACGCCTTGTACTCGCGCATGGCATCGGCCTGCCGCATGAGCGCCTCGAGCGGGCAGCTCGGCTCGAATCCGAGCGTTCCATCGCGGTATCCGTCCAGCATGGCATCGAGCTTCGAGAGCCTATCGCACAGCTGCTCGTACTCGATGCGGCATCTTTCCATGTATCCTTCCATGGCATCTCCTTCCGTCAACGGAATCATCTGCCATACGTTACCGTGCAAAGGAAAACCCCGCCGAAGCGGGGTTTAGTACCAGATCAACTCTCCTGAATCCTCAAACACTCCAGCATCCCTGAACTCCATGACTTTAGAGACGAGATGTCCTGCGAACCATCCGCTTGTATCAATGTCGGCAAGTTTCGATATGGTGATATCTCCGGTCGATCTATCGAGCACGACTTCACCGGAGGCATTGGCTTTCCCATTTGCGAGGTACTCATACTTGACGATATCGTCGGATAACTCTTTAAGCATAAACTTAAGCATCGTAACCGTTTTCTCTAAGCCACTCATTCAAAGCAATAGCGTAATTATATAGTTCTTCCGCCTTATCGTGTGCTTCACCGTATGACAATCCATCCTCCATGTACTCAGATTCAAGACACTCATGCCTAATCAATACGATGTCATGGAACTGAACATCACCAGTATCGATAATACGCTGGAATGACTGGGCCATGTCGTAATCAGGGTCGAATGTTTGATATCCAGTATAAAGTTCATGCTTTTCAATAAAGACATGATTGAATGCACGTTCTGCCTGCGAGTAATTTATATTCGCAGCTCGTGCAATCTTTCTTATGACCGTTTTCCTATCCCTGTTAACTATCTCACGGTAATAGCTATTCGCGAAACCTTTGCGCCTCGAGCGGTCAGGATCATTCCTGTTATTAAGAGCGCCCTTTTCCGAAACTCGCTGCAAACCATCATCGCCTACAACTGGATCAATACCGTCAGCGCCGTACCTATCAATCAGAAGCTCCACGGCACGCTCGCGCGAAGGTCCGACGAACGTTCCTCCGTTCGGCAGCCTGTGCGTTCCGTAATCGGCCTTATGCCCCTTGTACTCGACGAAGGTGACGCCGTTGCGATGCACGCCATCGCGGATTTCCCCCGCATCGCCATGTTCTGTCTGACGCTTGATTCCCGGAACGGGACCTTGCGGCTTAGTCTTCGCTCCGCCGCCGTAGCCGCCGGCGTTCTGCGTGTACGTCCTCTCGCGCCACTGCTCGCGCTTCAGGAGCTTCGGGTGCTCTGCGATGAGCATGTTCATGCGCGTCCTGGCATCGGCCATCCTCGAGCGTGCTGCGCGCTTCAGCTCCGCCTTCGTCGCATCATCGATACCGGAGCGGTCTATGGCCTCCATCTCGAGCTTCGCATTCCTGATGATGCGCTCGTATCGACGCTGTGCGCCCTTGAGCCTGCGCGCGTCCTCGGTCGTGTATCCCGTTCCCTCGAGCGGGTCTCCGAACCTGCGGCCGTCTGCAGGCCTGTAGATGCGGAACCTGTGCCCGCAGTTGTACCCGCCGATGCCGTTCACGGGGTCGCCCCACCTGCACGCGGTGTAGAAGTTGCGGTGCTCCCCGCTTCCCTCGAGCTGGTAGATGCCGCCCTGCCACGATGCATGCGACTCGCGGCAGTTCGCCGTGGTGCTCACCTCGACGAGGTTGTCCCCGGTGCGCTTCGCAAGGCTTATCGTCTGGTCGAACAGCGCCCTGTTGCCGATGCTCGAAAGCTCCCTGTTGACGACGGCCTGAAGGCTCAGGCGCACCTTTCGCCCGTTGCGGTCGTATACGGCGCATGTTATGCCCGCATCCTCGAACCTGCGCATCGCGGCCTTCGCCGCCCGCTCGTATCCGATGGTGTTGATGTCGTGCGCCATTCCGTTGAGCACGCGCTGGTACGACGTAACGGTCTGCGTAGCGGCTTCTCCGCATGCCCTGCCCACGAACGTCTGCGCCCTGACCGCGCCATCGTGCGCAGAGGACTTGCGCTCCCGTTCGTCATCGGCCCATATCGACTCGTCAGCCGCGGCGTCTGCCGCCGATTTGCTCGCGGATGCGGATGCATCATCGCGAACATCGCGCGCGTTCCTTCCGAGCATGCGCTCCAAGTCTCGCTTGAACGCATCCGATACGCGAACGGCTCCGATGTTCAGCGCGGACCTCATGGATGCGGCAACGTCGCCGGCGCCCAGTCCGTCGAGCAAGCCAGCGATTCCTATTGATACGAGGGCGCAGATCAGCTCCTCTACCGCTTCGCGGGATTCGTCGGCACCGTCCACTACTCGACCTCGATGGGCGCCGCATCATCCATGCCGCCGGGCACGTTCGCCTTCGCCGTCTGCTCGTCCTCGCCGAACCATTTGGCGCGGTACTCCCACGGATTGAGCACGAGCCCGAGTTCGGCAAGGTCCTGCGCCTTCTCTGCTGCCGTATCCTGCACGATGCCGTCCTCGATGGATACCGACACGTCGCCTTCGTATACGGGGGCATCGAGCAGCTTCGCCCCGCATTCGAGCATCGCCTCGCAGATCATGCGGATGGAATCCTGCAGCGCATTGGAGTGCATCTTCAGGTTGCGCATCAGGCAGCTGTTGTCGCTCGCAACCTCGGTGGCCGTCCTGATGCCGCCTGCATCGTCGATCTTGAAATAGTGCTGGCCGAACCCGCACCTGTCCCCGAGCGTCTGAAGTGCGAGGCCGTACGCCTGCCTGAGCTCGCCGACGCGCAGCGAGGGCGCGAACTCCCTGATCATGTCGTCGTTAGCGCTCACGGCCCTGAAGAACGTCGCGTCGTCGCGTCCGAACGGGATGCTCCTCGTGTTCCCATTCGAATCCCTCGCCTGCTCGATGAGCATGTCCGAGAGGAACACGCGCATCTTGCCGCACCTCACATCCCCGTTGTAGATGGCGTCGTATGCGAGGTCGACGCTCTTGATGATGTCGATGGAGTTGGCGAAGATGCTCTGACCGTACGGGCTCAAATCGACGGTCGTGTTGTCGATTGCAGGCTTGACGATCGAGAATGTCGGAACCTGGCATCCCGTATCGAGATCGCCGATGACGCCATCCGCGGAGGAGACCATTCCGTCCTTGAACAGCACGGTCCTGATCGAGTACCCGCCATCGCCTATCGCATGGACCTGCAGCTGGTCGTATGCGGCACCGCCGATGCGGCACGAAGTGCAGAACGCGCACTCGGTTATGCCGTCATCGTCCCATGAGAGCGGGATGATCTGGTTTGCGTCGTACCTTCTGGGTATCATCCTGCCGGCATCGAGGTCGAACCAGAGCGCCCATGCTGCCGTGCCGAGCGCGAACGCCTTCTGCACGAGCCGCTGTCCGAGGCTCTGGAACGAGCACGAGGCGAGCTTGGAGCGCATCCATTCGGACGACGCATCGTCATCAGTCGTGACGTTCGCGCCCTCGCCCATGAGAAGCGACGCCCACTCCTCGCACACCTTCACGGCAGGCCGCGTCGATAGCCTGTGCACCTTGTACGTGACGCCGCCGCTCCTGTCGTCGAAGTCGTAGAAGCTGTTCGAGCACCTGTACCAGTTCGCCCAATCCTGGATGTGCGGCATCATAGGGGACGACGGGACGTCCCATCCGTTCCCCTTAAGGTAGCCCGTCACATGCGACGGGATCGAGTACAGCACCCTCTCGGCACTCATCGGTTGCCTCCGATCTCCCGGTTCCATCGGAAGATTGTGCTGCCCTAGTCACCCCTGTAGGCGTCCTTGGCGTGCCGCACGTTGCGCATCATCGCGTAGCGCGTCGCATCGACCCAGTGGTCGTTTCCGTCCGGTATCGAGTTCATAACCTCGCCGTCGCGGTTCACCTCGTACTGCATGGCGCGCACCTCGCGTGCAAGGTTGGGGCATCGCACGGGGTCTATCACCCACCTGCACGACTGCAGGAACCTGTAGCTCGCATCGCGCATACCGCCCTTCTTCGCGGGCCTCGCGTTCACGCCCTCATCCCTCTGCGATGCGATTGCCTGCGGGTCCGCATCGTCCGACAGGACGCTTACGCCGGGAACGCCGAGCCTTGCGAGATCGGCCATGAGCGACCTCGCCTGCTCTGCGGGGTTCATCTTGCATCCTCCGCCCTCGGCGTACGTGTACAGCGTGCGCCCGCTCTGCCGCCATTCCGATAGCGTCCATGCCCATGGGTCGGGGTACCAGCCGAAGTCCTGGCCGCATTTCGGGTTATCGAAAGCGCGAATCTCGTCATCTGTTATGGCGCGGAACTCGACGCGGTCGAACACCTCTGTCCCGTTGCCGACCGGCTCTCCGAGGTACTCGTGGCGGTATGCGAGCTCGTCGGTCTCCCTCAGCTGCTCGGCATCGTCTATGAACGTCTGACCGAGCCATTCGGGCGGTACGTTCGTATAGCAGCTGTGGAACACGTTGCCGCCCGATGCGGCAAGGTCCTCGACGTGCTTGTTCACCCAGCTGAAGCGCGAGCGAGGCGGGTTGTACGTGTAGAAGCGGGTGCAGTCGCCGCCTCGCGCGAACGACTGGTTCACGCTCCTGATCTCGGCAAGGCCGCGGAACAGGTCGGCCTCCTCGAACCACACGACGCCGATATGCCCGAACGGCGGCTTCACCGACGACTTGAGCTTGCGCGGGTCGTCGCATCCGCGGAAGAACACCTTCTGCCCCGTGTTCGTGTTCGTGAGCTCCATGGGGACGGTCGTCGCCTCCCAGTGGTCGGCTATCCCGAGCACGTCGCATGCCCACTCTATCTGCGCGAGAACGCCCTGCCTCAGGTTCACCTGCTGCTTCATGAGCGCGGCGCCGTGTATCGTCCTGTCGGATTCGAGCATCGCCATGAACTCGAGGCTCACGTACGACGACTTGGCCGAACCGCGCCCGCCATCGAGCCATATCTCAGAGACCCTATCCGATGCGACGAGCCTGTGCGGTGCCAGGAAGTCCGGCTGTATCAGCAACGCGAAGTCGGCGCAGAACGGCTTCGACGCGGACTCCTCGACGAGCTCCGCCTCCGGCGCGAGGATCCCGTTGAGCTGCGCCATGGCACGCGTCTGCGCCTCGATGGTCTCACCGCCGTCGTTGCGTGCCCTCGCCTGGTCGAGGTTCATCCAGAACATGTCGTCGAGCGCGCTGAGGTATTCTGCCTTCGTCCTGATGGACTTGCGTGCAGACGCCTCCCTGAGCTGCCCTATCCTTTGCGATACCTTACAGTCCGACTCGAGGACGCTCGCCCTCACGTCGACGCTCTCCGGCTTCCATTTCCTCGATGCGGGGTAGGCGCACAGATACGCCTGCCTCTGCGTCATACCCTCGTTGCGCTTCTGGCAGTACAGCTCCTGTTTCGGCGTAAGCATCGGACCTCCTAACTTGTCCGATTATCGCCGCGGCATCAAAAACTGAGGGGCGCCCGCATGCGCCCCCCGTATCAACCTATCTTCGTGATATGCCATTTTCCGCAGAACCTGCAACGATACGGCCTGAACTTGCCGCCGTGCTTCTTGGATACCGCCCTGCACGCCCGCCTCGCGTTGCTGCGGTCCTTGTACGCGAGCGTCTTCGAGTCGCATCCCGTCGACCAATGCCGCTGCCCATCGAACTCCAACTAGGCCTCTAACGTCGAGATCATCTGGTCGATTATGTGCCTTGCCTTCTTCAGGTCGTCGACACCGCCCTTCCTGGGCCAACGCCAAAGGTATTCGGCAGCAGTCTGCCACTTATGGCAGAGCACGTTGCCTGCGGACCCTTCGAACTCGATGCCGTGGACCATCGACTCGATCGCCCTGTCGCATTGGATGATCCCGTCTCCTGCGTAGTGCGCGGGGCACTTGACCTCATTCAACATTGCCCACCACCTTTGCGCCGCATCTTGGACAATAAAACCAGTCATCCTCCCAGTCTTTTCCGCAGTTTGAACAGAACGGGTTACTTGGAACACGTCTATCTACTCGGCATGTGCGCTCTTCGGGTTCGATGAGATCGGCAAGGCGGTCTGCAACATCCTCGAAGTCATAAAAGTCGCAACTGCCAATGACTGTTTCTCCTAGCAGCTCATAGAACTGCTCTTCGTAGCTGCACCGCCCGTAAACCGTCTTATTTCTCAGTTTTTGAGCAATACTGAGTCGCTCTTCGTTAGTCGGCATCGTTTCCTTCTTTTTCTTCGTAGGTGCAAAACCTAGTGCCGCGCACCAGCGTGTTTTCGGCTTTTAAGTATTGCAGGCCGCTAACGCGCTCCTCATGATCCAGATATTTTTTTGAATAGCAGTAACCCGCCACGCCAAAGCAACCTCCTTTGTAATGGCGGCACGTCCTGCATGGCGGCGTGAGAATCTTGCGCAGGTGCTTAATCGGTCTAATCATCGTTGGCCTCCTTCGCTCTGGTGTTCCAGGCAGCGACTGCTTTATTCACAAGATCGTCAACGTCTTGTGTACTTGCGCTTACTTTTGCATCGCATTCTGTGCAATAAACTTGCATGAAAAATTCCGTTGGAAGGTTTGCATCGTTCTCAACATCTGAGCATGGAATAACCTTCCTTCTCGCAATGCAACTGCACTCTGCATCGCCGCCGCAGAACGGGCAGGGCTTCAGTTCTTCATTCACCACAATCGAACCTCCCGCGTGCGAAGTTGCGCCCGAAGCATCTGAGCGCGTGCTCTTCGAGCGTGTCGTTGCTTGCAAGGCCGTTGACCAGATTCATGAGCGACTGGTTCACGTCCGCCGCCTCCTCGAGCAAGTGATCGTACTTGCCGAAGCTCGCGATGTCTTCGGCGTAATCCTTCGCCGCCTCGACGAGCTCCGATGCCTCCTCGAGCACCTTGATAGCCTGCTCCTTCATTCCCTCGCCCGTGTCGAACACCGGAACCTCTGGGAAACCTAGTCTGTCGAGCATGTGACGCCTCCCCGTCTATATCCTGCGTTGCGAAACGCATCCTGCAAGGTAATCCAACGTGCAATCCGGGAAGCAGTTGTCCCTGATTGCTATGAGCTCCTCTACGCGGAAGTCGACCTTGCCTGCGACGCGCGCATCGATGCACGACTTCTTGAGCCCCGCGAACTGCCCGATGTAGGAGTTTATGAACCCGTTGCGGGCTATCTCCGCCCTGATGTTGCGCGTATCCACTAGACCACCCCGCACATCAGCCCGTACTCGATGCTCCTCGCAGCGGCGTTGATGGCCTGCTGCGCGCGCATCTGCTTGACTGTCTCCTGAACCTCTTCGGCGATATCTGGGCGGCCGAATTCCGTTGCAAGCTCGATATCTAGCCTCGCGCCCGCGATCATCGACGCGAGCCTCGAATCGCCGGCGCGCTCGATGTCTTCCCTGGTGATGCCGGTCGACAGCACGCTGTACTCGGTGCCGAGGACCCTGATCTTCTTGTATTCCATGACTGCCTTTCCAATCCTTATGTGCTCCTGCTATTTCGATTCGCGCCCCTCGAACATCTCGCATGCGAATCTCCACGAATCCGCCTCGGTAGCATCCACCCCATCAACGCAGCAGATGCCGTCCCACATGACCCCGCTGCTGCTCGTGCTGGCGAAGAAGCGGAAGTGCCTGCAGTCGGCGCATTCCTCCTCGCACCTGCGCTTCGCTAGATGGCAGAACCCGTCTTTCGGCACCGCGAACGATCCTGCATCACCGTGCACACCGCACGCGAGCCCGATAGTAGATTCGAACGAATGTGCGCATTCGCAGCACATGATGCCATTTCCAGTCATTCCGACCTCCGTTCCCAATCGGCGCATGCCGCAGTCGTTGGATTGACCTCAACGAGGTCGCCGTCGAATGCGCAGATGCCCCCATTGCTCCCGAACCCGATGACCGAGAACCTGCACGTGCCGCACTTCTGGTGCTCCCACATGGGCTCTGTTTCATCGCCTGACGGCCCATCTGCGTTCCATGGCGCCATCGGGTCGCCATCCCACGTCGTATCCGGGTAATCTCCCATGGCCATCCTCCTCATGTGATCCTGAACCTGTCGAACCCGTACATGGCGCCGACCTGATCGACCGTCAGGACCTCGATGCCCTCATCGGCGCACATGGACCTGATGTCGTCGAACGACCAGTCGACGCCAGTCGCCTTCCTTGCCCTGTCGCGGTAGAGGCTGATGCAGCTCGGTGCGCATGCCCGTATCGCCTTGATGGCGGCCCGCCTCTTCCTCACCCCTGCCATGGGCACTCCCCGAAGCAGTCGAGCCAACCGGGCATCGCGAGCGCCTGGACGCGCTTGACTGGCTGCGCTGTCGGAAGGCATTGCCATCGACCGCCATCGAACCTGAAGTGGAGCATCCCCGAATGGGCCATGCCATGGCATCCGCCCGCATTGCCGAGACCGCATAGGCTCAGAAGCGGAATGCGCCCTTCCATGGACGTTCCGCCCATCCCCTTTGGGACCGCATGGTGCAGCTCGATGCGCATCCGCCGCCCGTTGCATCCGCAGGCGACGCACCACGGCCTGACGAGGTCCGGCGCATCCATGAGACCGCTCATCTCGATGCACCCCACTCCCTGTTCAGGGCGTCCTGCAGGACGCCGATCTCCTTCTTGCGCAGCATCAGCTCCTCGTGTGCGGCTACGCGCTCAGCCTCGGCCACGACGCTGTCGACGTACGCGCTGCAGGCGTTCTCCATGCCACGGGCCACGTCCTTGATCATCGTCGCCGGCATCCCGTCGGCCTTGAGCCTGACCTCGTTGCACTTGATGGCCGAGCGGAACCGCGCCTCGGCCTCTGCGGACGCCCTCGCGGTGGGGACGATGCGGGAGAGCGCCTCGTCCGCCTGGCGCATGGTCTGCGAGAGCGCCCTCGTAAGCTCGTAGCCGTTCATCTCGCACCCCTTCCACCGATGGTTCCGACGATCATCTCCGCGATTCCGTCCGGGCACGGAACGCCGCCAGCCATGCCTTGCGCAGGGTTGCCCGTATCGGTCCTGCACCTTGCGCAGTGCCAGCGGCCGGGCGACCTCTCGATGAGCGGCCTTCCGCAAGTGCGGCAGACCATCGCGCCCTGAGGCTGCGGGGCGGGCATTCCCGCACCCGCGCCGCAAGGCTCAGGGCTGGGGGTTTCCCCCCGGACTCGTAAGGGTCCGGGGGAAACCCCTTCCTTGTCCTTGGACATGGACATGGACAAGGACAAGGAGGAGTTCTGGTTTTCGTTTGCGAAACCTTCGGTTTTAGCCTGGGTTTTCGCTTGGGTTTTCTGTTCGGTTAAACCTTCGGTTTTCGCCTGGGTTTTAGCCTTGGTTTCAGCGTCGGTTTTCGCTTCGGTTTCCACGTAGGTTTCTGCATTGGTTTCCGCTTCGGTTTCAGCGTCGGTTTCCAGCTCGGTTCTGCAGTCGGTTTCAGGTTCGGTTTCAGCGCATGCTTTACCAACGTTTTCCGACTTGCACCGCTTGCGCGGGCGCCCGCCCTTCGAGCCGTTGGCCTTCGCCGCATCGGAGCGGTTCAGGTTCGCATCGATGTTGGGCTTGGCGTTGATGAACGCGAGCTCCAATGCGAGGTCGTCTGAAAGGTCCGGCTCCGTGCCGTCGAAGCTGTACTGCAGGAGCGCCATGTTCAGCCTGTCGCGCCTGACAGGGTCGTCGAGCCTCATGAGCGTCTCGTAGAAGCTCGAGAAGTACGTGATAGCTATCCTCATGGCCTATCCCCTAGAACGGGATGTCCTCGTCGTATACGGACGCCTGCTGAGGCGCCTGCTGCTGCTGGTACTGCGCCTGGTATCCCTGCTGGTACTGGGGCATGTACGCTTGCTGCTGCGGCGCCTGCGGCTGCTGGTAGGCATGCTGCGGCATTACGGCGACTGGTTGCCCGTACTGCGCTGCCTGTGCCTGCTGCTGCCTCTGGGACATCAGCTCGATCTCGTCGACGATGACCTCGAGCTTGCTGCGCTTCTCCCCGTTGCGCTCCCATTGGCTCCATCGCAGATGCCCCTCGATGGCGACCTTGTCGCCCTTGTGCAGGTACTGCTGGAGCGATGAGGCCCTGTTGCCGAACATGGTGCAGTCGATGAAGTTCGGCCTGTCCTCCCACTGGCCCGTCTGCTGGTTCTTGACGCGGTCGTTCACCGCGACGCCGAATCCAATGACGGTGCTGCCGTTCGCGCAGTTGCGCATCTCGGGATCGCGCGTGAGGTTGCCGCTGATGTAAACCCTGTTGATGCTCATTAGAAGACCTCCATATAGCTATCGTCGTTTTCCTCGGGAGATTGCGTCACCTCGACGAACTCCGCCTTTGCGATATAGTCCGTCTGGTCGTATGCGGCGCCCGGTTGCGTCTCGCGAACGACGCCGTCGCTTGCAGCGAGTTCCACGTCTCCCGTGTCATGCTCCTCGGCGCCCATCTCCTCGGCCCCGTAGCAACCGCCCAGATCGTCCGGGAACGCCTCCCTGAGCGCATGGGTGATGGCCACCTTGCGGATCATGGTCGCCGGCATCGTAAGCCAGCTGTTACGGCCCTTGTCGTACTCGCGCATCGATACCTCGTCGTACATGGGCAGCTCGTAGCCGTCGACGTAGACGCGGCACCATCCGCCCAGAAGCGACTCGCCGTCCATGAGCATCGAGCCGGGCCTGTGCAGAACGCGCGTGCGGTCCGCCGTCATCACGGTGATGCCCGCCTCGAAGCCGCGGAACCTCGGATTGGATGCCGCGCGCTTTACGAACACCTCCTTGGCGACTATCATGGTTGCCGGCTTGTCCTTGAACTTCACCAGGTACGCCTCCCTGATGAACGGGTTGAGCCCGCGGCTCTTGCAAAGCGCGGCGAACAGCATGACCTCCTTGTCGGTGACATTCTCGCTGTCGCACAGGTACCGTCTGATGCCGTCATCGGAAAGCGTTATCTCGCTGCCGTCGCGCGCCGTGTAGCGCGCCAGCTCCCTAGCCATGGAGCACATCCCAGCACACGTAATCGGACGGGATATCGGGCTGGCCGTCGGATTCGCGATCATCCGCTTCGGCTGCCTGGATGCGGCGGAGGTTCCCATGGATCCCGATTCGCCTGCATTCGGCGATGAGGGCGCGCTTCTGGCTCTCTGTCGCCTCGAACTCCATCGCATAGAAGTTCACGGGCTCATCCGTATGCTCGGGAATCCGCTCAACCTGCTGCATGTATCCGGTGCCTGCGTCCGCTCCCATGTCCGCTGGTTCGGTCGCGCCGCCATCCTGCATGGACGCGCCGCACGATGCCGCCCTGTTGGCATCCACGTCCGCGCGCATCGCATCGATGCGGTCGCGTTCCGCCTTGATCTCCCTATCGCGCGTCACCGCCTTCGCAAGGTCGAGCGTCGCGAAGTACTCGCGCTCCGCCTCTTCCGGGTAGTTGAGCGCCATGCACTTGAGCGCATCCCAGTTATCGGCGATGGACTGGACCCTCGCCATGAGCTCGTCTTCGGCCTTCTTCTGGCTGAAGGTCTTGTTGAGCCAGCGCTGGTCCATGATCCGCTCGAACGGAACGACCCCCACGAGTGCCGGCGCGGCATCCTCGTATACCCTGCGGAGCGCATCCGCCTTCTCCTCCTTGCGTGCCGCCTCGTGGATCGCCTCAGCCTCGGTGAACAGCGACAGCGGCGCATCGATGCGTGCGATGAGGGCCTTCACCCCCTTCTCGAACTCGTCGAGCGGGCGGTTGTACTCGCGCTTGATCGCCTTGCGCCCCTCATCGAGCTCCTTGCGCATCGACTTGAGGTCCTTCGAGCACGACTTGACGTCCTCGATGGGCATTGCGGCGACGGCTTCCGCCGTGCATCCGTCGTACGGCTCGAGCAATCCGTCGAGCCTCTTGCCCATCCCGTCGAAGTCGCATTCGATTACTGCAGGCGTGAAAACAGTGGTGATCTCGTTCATGTCTCCTCCTTCGTCTAGATGAACGCCGTGATGATCGCGGGGATGATGGCCATGAGCAGGCCGGGTGCGATTATGTCGAAAGCCCCTTCCACCTCCTTTCCCTTCCACGCTTCGAACGTGTACCTATGCGGCCAGCCCCCGCCTGCACCCGTCCTCGGGTCGAAATGACAAACCGAATGACAAATCGACCTAATCTCCACATTTGCCGATTCGCTTGCGCATCCTCGAGTTCTGCTGCTTGACCGCGTTGTAGTCGCGCTTCGCATGCCTGTACTCATCGCTGTCCTCCTGGTTCTCGTTCTCTCGAAGCTCGCGCTTGAGCCTCTCGTTGTACTCGCGGTTGATATCGACGAGCCTTCGCAGGTTGCATGCCCTGCAGAGGCCCTCGCGGTTGACGTTGCGGACCCTCAGCCCGCATCCGATGCAGGTCTCGTACTCGATCACCGATGCGCCGATGCGGTACGCATGCCGCCGTATCGCCTCCTCGCTGCGCGATACCCCGAAGTCGCTTTCGAGGATCCGCCTGCATTCGGCGACGCCGAGCGATCCGTAGGTGTATAGGACCTCGTCCTGCTCATCGGTCCACCTCAATCGCACTCCTCCCGTCCTCCTCCGCCTCAGCCAGCCACTGGCCGAGCCCATTGCGGACCTCGGCTCGCGCGCTCTCGTTCAGATGCGAGTAGTAGCGGACGAACAGCCCCAGCTTCATGCGGCGCGGGTCCTGCTCGATCCTGCACAGCGTCTGTGGCGTCACCCCGATGCGGTGCGCCATATCTTCCTGTGTGAGCAGGCTCATGCGCCTTGCGTTTCCCAGCAATCCGAAGTCGGTTGCCATCTGTTCCTCCCTCCTTCCTTCTTCCGGTTTCCTCGGGGGCGATGCGCCCCCTCGGGCCAAGCACGGGCGCTTCGGGGGCCTTCGAGGAAGCGCCTGCGCAGACATGCGGCTGCGCGGTCTCCGCCTGAGCGGCTGATGGTGTTCCCCCGGTTGACTCCACGTGTCCGGAGCAGCGCCCGCATAGGGCAGAAAGGAGGTTGCCGTAGCTTGGCCCGAGGGGGCGCATCAGCGGCCCTCCCCGCCAGATTCGTCTTCGGGCTCGTCCGCCATGAGCCAGACGGTGCCGTGTATGGGCACCTCCCCCATGACCCTGATCAGGTCATCCTTCTGCTCCTCGGTCGCATCGAACACCATCAGGTACCGGTGCATCTCGTCGGCGCTCATCGGTGCTGCTCCCTGTCCACCCACTCGCAGAACACGCTCCAGCGGATGTGCATCAGCCTGCGCTCGTTGCCCGATTCGACATGCGGCAGCGGGTTGTCGCTGCGCCTGCACCATGCGCGGATGGCCTCGACCGGGAAGCCGCTCTTGCGGGCGATGATCGCGGGGCTCATGAAGGGCTCGTAGTCGGTCATCGTTTCCTCCCTTCCTTAGTAAGTCGACTTACTACGTTATTTCAAAAAATATGCCGTCCTAGAGGTATTCGACGGCTGAAAGCGCTGTGCCTTGCTTCTATATTAGCAAGCTTCACTTAGTAAGTGTGCTTAATATTATTGGAATTTTTAGTAATTGTAAAGTGTATTTATAAGAATATTTAGTCAACTTACAATTTTATAAGGAGGTGTTTATGACTGCTTTCTCTAAGAACGTTCGCGCTCTGCTCGCGAAGAAAGAACTCACTCAGCAGAAATTCGCTGATGCTATAGGCGTTACGCAGACAACTGTCAGCGGCTGGCTGAATCGGGCGGTCCAACCCAAAACGACCAACCTCGACGTTATCTGCGACGAATTCGACCTGATTTACGAAGATCTACTAAGCGAAACCGCTGGACTCTACGCAAAGCTCCACGGCCTCACCTCCGCCCCTGCGGGCGCCCTTGCCCCCGCAACCCCGCGCAAGGCGTACGCGCCGCTTGTGGGCCGCGTGCACGCGGGGGACGCCACCGAGCCCGACATAATCGACTACGAGATACCGGTGCCATACGAGGTATGGGAAAACCACCAGGACGGCTACTTCCTGGAGGTCGAGGGCACCTGCATGAACCGCGTGTATCCCGAGGGGTGCCGCGTCCTCATCGACCCCGCAAAGCAGCCCATCGACGGCTCCATCGCGGTTGTGAGCATCGACGGGGAATACGTCATGCGCCGCCTGCACCTGGGCGCGTCGGTCCTGCTGCTTTCGCCAGAGAGCTTCGACGAGCACGACGACATAATAATCAGGGACGGCAACGTCGAGTTCGTGGGGACCGTCGTCTGGTACCAGTCGGCAGGCGAGCTGGAATGAAGTCGGCGCACGGATCGGTCGTCCGCCTGGGCGAAGGGCGCTGGCGCGTGTTCGTCACGGTCCCTGCCACGGGCAGGCGCCGCTCGAAGGTCGTGAGGGGCACGCAGCGCGACGCCGAGCTGATGCGGGCGCGGATGCTGCTCGAAGCCGGTTCCGACGCGGACGGAGACATGACCTTCCGCGAGTTCGTGGAGAACGTCTGGATGCCCGCCAAGGACGCGGAGCTGAAGGAGGGCACCATGTACGCGTACCGCCGCCAGCTGGAGCGCGGTGTCTACGAAAAGCTGGGCGACCTGAAGATGAAGTCGGTCGCGCCGGCGCACATCAGGGCGGCGCTCGCGATGCGGACCACGAAGGGCCAACAGCGCTACCTCTACGTCGTGCTCCACGGGATATTCCAGATGGCCCTCTACGACGGACTGATAGACTCCAACCCCGTCGCCAAGGTGCGCAAGCCGAAGGCGCAGAGAAGCGAGCCGGACGTGCTGGACGCGGACCAGGCGCGAGCGTACCTGGAGGCTGCGCGGGGAACCGACGTCGAGGCGGCGGTGCTTCTTGGCATCGGCTGCGGCCTGCGCCTGGGCGAGGCGCTGGCGCTGGACGGCGAGGACATAGGCGCGCAGATCTATATCGACAAGAACTACACCTACTCGGGCGGGCACGCCCATATGGGGACGCCGAAGACCGACACCAGCGTGCGCACGGTGACCGTCCCCGCGTCGATACTCGCACGCCTGCGCGAGGTGGTGCCGGAGACGGGTCCCATAGCGGCGTCGGGCGGGCGGAGGATGAGCGCGCCCGTCTTTTACAACCATTATCAGCGCATGCTGGGCAACCTGCCCGAAAGGGTGCCGCGCGTAACGTTCCGCAACCTGCGGCACACATCGCTCACGCTGGCGTTCGACGGCGGGGCCGACCTGCTGGACGTCTCGCTGCGCGCGGGGCATTCCAGCGTCGATGTGACGTCGGGCTTCTACGTGCGGCCGAAGGGAAGCCGCGACGCGCAGACCGCCGCGATAATCGACGAAGCGCTGCGTGTGCGAAAATGTGCAGAAGAAACCGAAACCTTGCGGTTTCAGGTTGTAACCGGAAGCGGTAGAACGTTTTAATCGTACGTAGGAACCTCTTTTTAGATTCAAACGCATTTAGAAATGAGTGTAGATATGAAACTCCTCGTATTCATCAACCTCGCATCCGGCCTGGCAGACGGTTCCAGTTACGACTTCATCCGCAGCTTCGCACAGGCAGGGGATGAAGTGGTCATCCGTTACGCAGCGCCGGGGTGCGACTTCACCGCCCTGCTCGACGATGCCGAATCCTTCGACGCAGTCGTGGCGAGCGGCGGGGACGGCACGGTTGCAACCGTGCTGTATGCCTTGCGCAACACGGGCATCCCCGTACTCCCATTCCCAGCAGGAACCGCCAACCTGCTCACGCAGAACCTATACTCCCCCATCGATGCACCTGCCCTCGCCCGTCTGGCGAGGGAAGGCAGGCGTCTTGATTGCGACATCTGCGAACTTGAAATCGGCGGCTTCCGCACAGGATTCACCATGATGGCAGGCTGCGGATACGATGCGAGGATCATGTACGATGCGGCTTCTTCTAAGAAGTACCTGGGGCAATTGGCGTACTTCTATTCGGCTCTCACCAATCCAACCCCCCAGGTTTCCAATTTCAAGATCGACATCGACGGCAGGCATATCGAATGCACGGGCATCTGCGCCCTGCTGATCAACTTCAGCAAAATCAACGCCGATTTGTCACTGCAGCCTACGGCATCCCCGTGCGATGGCACGCTCGATTTGATGGTAGTCACCACCGAAACCGCACTTCAACTGCTCCCCACCGTCGCGGCAGTATCCCTCAATCCCGCCTTCGACCTGAAACGCGATAGCAAGGCGCTCACCTACTATCACGGAAAGGAAATCCGGGTGGAAGCAGACCCGCCCATGCACATCCAATACGATGGCGAACCGCTCGACCTGACCACGCCTTTCACTGCCCGCGTGCTTCCGGGCGCATCAAGGCTGATCATGGGCGACGAAGCCTACAACGAGTTCACTTCCAAAACCAAGTACTCGGTCGACCACGGATAATCTGCACGTCCCAACCGCCTGCGAAAGAAAAGGCCCGCAAGCAAACGAAAACCCCGTTCGTTACGAACGGGGTTTTCCATGAAGGTGCCGGTTACTTCCCATCGACTCCCGAAAGTCGCGCATGCGCTCCGGCTTGGGCAGCCTGGGTGGCATGCATGTCTTTTATCTGGTCGGAATCCATCCATTCGGCGGAAGCCTGATGGGCCATGGTCCAGTCGGTGTAGCGCCTCTTGTAGACCAGCTGGATGATTTCCAAGATGACGGAGAACACCATGGCAAAGTAGACCATCAGCTTTTCCATGTGCATATCGAGCACTTCGATACCGGTGGTGATACCCAAGCCATCCAGAACCAGCAGCACGCCGATGGCGGCGATGAACACCAGGGCCAGGATCTTCATTTCGACATTCTGGTTGATGAAGTTGCTGATGAAGTCGATGAACACCATCATGATGACGATCGCGATCATCACCGCCAGGATCATGATGATAAGATGGTTCGCCATACCCACAGCCGTGATAACGGAGTCGATGCTGAAGACCAGGTCCATGACCATGATGGTACCGACCGCCTGGGGAAGCGTGAGCTTGCCGCTGGACTTCTTGTCGTCCTTTGCGGAATGCTCTTCCTTCAGCTCCTTCAGCTTGACCATGCCCACAAGCTCATCGATACCTTTGTAGAGCAGATAGGCACCGCCCACGAACAAGACCAGATCGCGCACGGCGAAGCCATGACTGTAGAAGCCCAGGTCGATGGTGAACAGCGGCTTGACCATATGCACCAGATACGATGCAACCGAAAGGAAGGCGACCCTCATCACCAAGGCACCGATCAAGCCGGCCTTACGGCCGATGTGCTGCTTATCTTCGGGCAGTCTGCCGGTAGTAAGCGCGATGAAGACGATGTTATCCACACCCAGGACGATTTCCAAGAATGTGAGCGTCACCAAGCTGATCCACGCTTCAGGCGTTGCGAAGAACGAAAGATCCAATCCAACCACTCCTTCATACAAAAAAAGACTCAGGCGCCCTTTTCCAAGGACACCTGAGTCTCGCAATTCAAGACACGCCAGGTCGAAGACGACCGGGACTGTTGACGCATCACAGCATACAAGCTGCCTGCTACTCCCTCGTAGGTTCGATGCATCCTAACACGCGGCATAACAGTGCGCAATGCTATACTCGTGCAATTGCGCGAAACAAATAGGAGAGGCATATGACCGACCATTCCAAGCGAAATAAAAAAGACCCCACCACCAGCAAAGGCAAGCTCAAGACGGTCCGCCAAGGCGAAATCAACTACATCGATGCCAGCTCGCTTTCCCGCTCGCTGACCATGCCGAAGAAGAATTACCCAATCATGCTCGCCATCCTGGCTGTTGCCGTTATGGCTGCATGCGGGCTGGGCTTCGCCATCAACTACAATATCGTCCACGGCGAGAATCGCCTGAAAGCCCAGGTCCTGGAAATCGCAAACCGCGGCGTTGATACGGAAGTGCCCAAACTCACCGACTTCGTCGACTATTCCGATGCAGACTTCGCCCCGTACATGGAATCCGCGGGATATGCCTACGTGGACATGAACGAAATCAACAAATCCCCTGACTTCACCATCGACTACTTCAAGTTGCCGAGCGATATGAGCGTAGAAGAAGCCGAAGGAGCCTACACCAACGGCATTTCCAGCTTGGACACCGAAACCGCCGTGAAGCTGCTCAGCGGATCCTGGCGCCTCACCGTTAACCGTGCGGGCGGATTCAGCTACAACATCCGCTATGCCGATTTCGAATCCGATAATCCTAATTCAGCCATCCAAAAGGCCATGGAAGAACAGGGCCTTGCAGACACCACCCTTACCGAAAGCGGCAAGGACCGCACGGGAAACCAGTTCCAGAGCGGCGAGGTGGAAATCGACGGTTATCACTACACCTGGACGGTTTCCGTCTGCAAGCTGAAGGATGCCTACCGGGTTTCCGGCATCCCCGGCTCCTCCCAGTACGTGGGAGTGCGTTTGAACTACGACCGCAGCGCACAGTAAGTGCGGCACCGTGAAAAAAGGCGCTGAAGGGTACCCGCAAAGATCCGGTAAATGAAGAACGATCCGCAAGGTTCTTCCAGCTTCCAACCCCGGTCCCAAAACCCACCCATATCCTGAATGCAAACAGGGGTTCCGACGAATCGGAACCCCTGTTCTTCTTCGAGAACGGCTTTATCTATCCGCGGGATGCGATGGACGCGGGTATTCCACCTGGTCAAAGCCGCCATTCATGAGGCAGATGCATGCCCCGCCGCGACGAAACCGGCTTCGCATCGCGCGAAGCCCGCACCCGACGATACCGAAAACGAGCTGCTAGCCTTTAAGGTCGACGTTCTTGGTATCGGTGATGAGCATGTGGCCGGGAGCATGGGTGATGGCGAAGGCGGGACGCGACTGCATCACGACGCTCTGGGGGGTTACGCCGCATGCCCAGAAAACCGGGACCTCGCCGGGATAGATGTCCACCGGATCGCCGAATTCCGGCTTGTCGATATCCTTCACGCCGATCACGCTGGGGTCGCCGATGTGCATGGGCGCACCATGCACCTTGGGGATGGCGCCCGAAATCTGAACGGCCTTCACGATCTGGTCGTATGGAATGGGGCGCATGGACATGACCATATTGCCCGACATGCTCCCTGCGGGCACGCATTCCACGCCGGTCAGGTACATGGGAACATTCCTGCCCATGGTGTTGTGGCGCATTTCGATGCCCGCTTCGATCAACTCGCTCTCAAAGCTGAACGAGCATCCGATGACGAAGGAGACCAGATCGTCGCGCTGTTCGAAGTATTCGCTCACGTCGGTCACCTCCTTCACCAGCTCGCCGTTTTCGTAGATGCGGTAACGGGGGAAGTCGGTGGCGATGTCGCAATCCCGGGCGCAGATCTTCGCCATGCGCTCCCCTACATCGGTTACCTCCAAAAGGGGGCAGGACTTGGGGTTGCGCTGGGCGAACAGCAGGAAATCGAAGGCGTCTTCCTTGGGGAGGATGATCAGGTTCGCCTGGGCATAGCCGGGACACAAACCGCTGGTGGGAGCCGCGAATTCCCCCTTGCGGATGATCTTGCGTGCCTCGACCGGGCTGGCGGCGAGCATGCGCTCCCAAACGTCCTGGTCAACACCCTCGGGCTTGAGCAGCTTGTCTTGCATTGGTATCACGCTCCTATACTTCCCCGCGCAGGAACTTCTCGATGAAGCCGGTGTCGGCCATTCCCTTGCAAAAAGTCTCGTTTTCCATGATCGCGTACTGGAAGTCGAGGTTGGTGGAAACGCCCACCACGACCATTTCTTCCAGGGCGGTGCGCATCTTTGCGATAGCCTCGGTGCGGTCGCGTCCGTGGACGATGATCTTGGCGATCATCGAATCGTAATACGGGGTGATCTCGAAGCCGTCATAGGTCGCGGTATCCACGCGCACGCCGTTTCCACCCGGGAAATGGGTCTGCGTGATAACACCCGGGCTGGGCATGAAGCCCTTTTCGGGCATTTCGGCATTCACCCTGCATTCGATTGCATGGCCATGGAGCACGATATCGTCCTGCGCGAAACTCAAGGGCTCGCCGGCGGCAACGCGGATCATCTCGCACATCAGGTCGGTGTGCGTGACCATTTCGGTGACGCAATGCTCCACCTGGATACGCGTGTTCATTTCCATGAAGTAGTAATTCTGGGCGGCGTCCATGAGGAACTCGATGGTGCCGGCACTGGTATAGCCGACCGCTCGTGCAGCCTTCACCGCATCGTCCATCATCTGCTTGCGCACGGCCTCGTCCAAAACCGGGCAGGGGCTTTCCTCGATCATCTTCTGATGGTTGCGCTGCACGGAGCAATCGCGCTCGCCCAAGGCAACCACATTGCCGTGTTCATCGGCGATGATCTGCACTTCCACGTGACGGGGATTCTGCACGAATCGCTCCATGTACATGGTGTTATCGCCGAAGGCGTTCTGGCTTTCCCTCTGGGCGATGTTGAACTGGTCGATGAAGTCCGCCTCGCACGTGGAAACCCTCATGCCCTTGCCGCCGCCGCCGGAAGAGGCCTTGATCATGATGGGCCAGCCGATTTCGCGCGCCTCCAAAAGCGCGGCTTCGGCATCGTGCACTCCCCTGGCGCTACCGGGCACCACGGGCACGCCCGCATCCATCATGGTGCGGCGCGCCTGGCTCTTGTTGCCCATGCGGTCGATCACTTCGGGCGAAGGGCCGATCCAAGTGATCCCGTTTTCGACACAGAGCTTTGCGAAGGTGGAGTTCTCGGAAAGGAAGCCGTAGCCAGGATGGATGGCATCGGCACCCTTGCCTTTCGCCGCCTGCAGGATGGCGGTGGTATTCAGATAGGAATCACGGGCTGCCGCAGGCCCGATGCACACCGACTCATCGGCAAGATAGGTATGCAGGGAATTTCGGTCGGCGGTGCTATAGACCGCAACCGTCTTGATTCCCAACGCACGGCACGCGCGGATGATTCGAACGGCGATTTCGCCCCTATTGGCAATCAGTATCTTCTTGAACATCTGGCACTTCCAAAAAAGTCATCGGGTTGGGAATTAGGCATTCGCAACGCCGGAAGCGCTCAGGCGGAACAGAGGCTGTTCGAATTCCACCTGGGAGCCGTTGGCGACCAGGATCTCGGAAACGATGCCGGGTGCCGGAGCGGTAATCTCGTACATCATCTTCATGGCCTCGACGATAGCGAGGGTCTGCCCGCTCAGCACTTCCTGGCCTACGGTGACGAAGGGCTCTTCGTCGGGGCTGGGTGCCGCATAGAAGGTGCCCACCATGGGGCTGTTCACGGCGATGACGCTTTCGTCTGCGGATGCATCCCCGCCTGCGGTGATGCCATTGGAAGAATCGCGGATGTTCAGCAACTCGCCGACGCGTTCCGCCATCAGGGGCAGATTACTGGGCGCCAAGGATGCATGGGCGCGTTCGCGTTCGAGCTCGATCTTCGTGTCGCCTTCGGTTATGCGAAGCGCGGTCAGGTCGCCTTCGTCCATAATCGCGAGGAGTTCTTTAATGCTTGCGGTATCCATGTGTTCAGCTCCTTAATCCATGATCCAAAGCTTCTGGGTACTTGAAGATTTTGCCTGCGCTTCCAGGATAGGCGTCAGGCGGCGCGCGGTGCGCCTGGGCGAAACCCCGCCGTAGCAGGGGCGTTTGACCAGTTTTTCCCAGCTGGCAACCCGGCGTGCTTCCTCGCGCAAGAGCGCCTGGGCTTCCTGCACGGAAATCATCGAGAAGCGGATCTTCCTGCCGGGCTGGCACTGGACCAGCTTGGGGATATCGACCGAGCACACGGTTGCGATCTTGGCGTAGCCGCCGGTGGTCTGCCGGTCTGCCAGCATGACGATGGGCCTGCCGTGGCTGGGAATCTGCACGGCGCCCAAGGCGATTCCGTCGGAGATGATGTCCGACCCGTGGATGGTCTCGATTCCCGGGCCATCCAGACGGAATCCCATGCGGTCGGATTTGGATGTAGTGGTGAAGACCTGCCCCAAGAAGGTCTTCTTGCCCTCTTCGGTGAACATGTCGTCCTGCGGTCCCATGATTACGCGGAGGGTCAGCTCATCTTTCCCGAAGCCATAGAAGGCATCGTCGTTTTCCATGGAACGCGACCCCAGGTTGGAAAGGAATTCCACATCCCTGGTCATGAAGCGCAGGTAGTCGCCGGTCTGCAGGGCCCTTCCCTGCCAACCGCCCACCCCGCACTTCAGGTTGGTCGACCTGCTTCCCATCACCTCGGGCACGCGCACGCTTCCACCCGCGATGGCGATGTAGCCGTACACGCCGGTCTTAGGGGCGCCGAAGCTGAGCATCTGGCCGCGCTTCACGGGGATCGCCTTGTACATGGAAACGGGTTGGCCATTGAGCTTCGGCGAGAAATCGCCTCCGGTGATGGCGATGAAGGTATCGGTGGTGAATCGTAGCGTAGGGCCCGCCAGGCAGAATTCCAACACCGGGTCGTTCACCTTGTTGCTCAAAAGCAGGTTGGCGATATGCGATGCGCGCCTGTCCATCACTCCCGAAGGGGAAAAGCCGCTACCCAGGTATCCGCGCCGTCCATCGTCTTGGATGGTGGTGCAGATGCCGGGCTTGATAACAGTGAAACCCATATCATGCCCCTTCCACGGTGATGTCGTACTGATAGGTGCCTTCCTTGACCTGCTTTTCGATGGAGACGTACTCCGATTCCGAAATGGGGACGAATCTTAAGTAGTCACCGGCGGAATACAGGATGGGAACTTCCCTCTGCGGGTCATAGGGGCGGATGGGAGAACGGCCGATCAGCTGCCAACCACCCGGGCTTGCAAGCGGATAGATGCCGGTTTGGGCGCCGCCGATACCCACCGAACCCGCTTCGATCACGGTGCGGGGGGTTGCAAGGCGCGGAGTGTGCAGCCTCTCGTCCAAGCCGCCCAAGTACGCAAAACCCGGCATGAAGCCCAGCATGTCGATCAGGTAATCCTTCGACGAATGGAGGGCGATCACGTCTTCTTCGCGCATATGGGCGTGCTCGCAAACCGTCTGCATATCGGGTCCGTACTCCCCTCCGTAGCACACGGGAATCTTGACGATACGGCGAGTCGCCGATTCATCCTGCTGCACATCGACCAGTTTGCCCGTCACGGCTGCAACCAATTCGTCATACGAAATGACCAATGGGTCGTAGGTGATCATGAGCGAACAGAAGGTTGGCACCAATTCGATGATGCCAGCAATGGGATCGATTTCCAAAGTACGCGCAGCGGACCTGATGAGCCCGCTCGTCTGCGGGGAAATCGTGCGGGCGAATTCCAGATTGATCGCTGAATCGCCGGCAATGGTGATCCTGAATCCTGCCATAGGCACCCTTTCAAGGTGTAAGCCATTGTATTAGAGAAGATGGACGAATACGCGTTTTCTAACGGACCTGCAGCCAGGTTGCAGCATGCTGATCCCATTCGCAATCATCCCGAATGTATAATATTACCCGTTTATTACGATGAATCCCTACGAGAACCTACTGGTAATCCCAGCGTTTTCCAATCAAGGCGATGCTGCGCGCTCGCAGGCCCCCATCGTGTCGCCTTCGATACGGAAAGTACGACGGATACTTCGGCGGAAAACGCGTTTCCAAGGTTTCCGGAAACACCCAAGGAGGACGGATGCTCAACGAAATACTATTCGCGCTGGTTTTCTTCCTCTCCTACGTTGTGCAGGCGATCAGCGGCTTTGCGGGCAATATCTTCGCCATGCCGCCAGGAATCCATCTACTAGGCCTTCATAATGCCATCGCCGCGATGAACGTGCTCTGCATCATCGCGGCAGGTCTGGTGGTGGTGAGCAATATCAGGCACGTGAACTGGCGCGAGCTTGCCAAGATGGTGCTGGGCATGCTCCCCTTCTTGGCGCTGGGCATCTGGCTGGATAGCGTGCTCTCGCTCGACATCATCCTGAAGGTCTATGCGATTGCGGTGCTGTTCGTGGGTTTCAGGAATCTTCTCGTGAAGAAGCGGCGGGATTATCCCGTCTGGCTGCTCGCAGTAATCATCGCCTGTGCGGGACTTATCCAAGGCATGTTCGTCAGCGGCGGGGCCTTCCTGGTCATCTACGCTGTCCAGAAACTCTACGAAAAGCAGGAATTCCGGGCAACTCTTTCCATGGTCTGGGTGATCCTGAACATCGTATATGCGGTGGTGTCGTTTGCAAACGGCTATTACACCGGCGAAGTGCTGCGGGTGATAGCCATGTGCATACCCCTCGCCTTCCTGGCCACCTTCATCGGGCAGAAGATCCAAGGGAAGATCAGCCAGGAACGCTTCCTACGCTTCATCTACGTACTGCTGGTGGTTATCGGCATCATCATGCTCGTGTCCTAACTTGGTATAGTGGCAGATACGGAAAATTCCTGCGAACCCCGCCACGCCGTATGACAACGCCGGCGATGCAGGCAGCATCCATCGAAATGAAAGGTTTCGGGCAATTGCCAATGCTGCCGGATGCGGCCGATACCAGGCGGTTTTCCGATAACACGCGAACATGACTATCCGCGCAGTTTCAATTGCTCATGGAATAGGAGGGCCATCATGGCAAGCGTCGATTTGAATTGCGACCTGGGCGAAAGCTTCGGACGGTACACACTGGGTTTGGACAGCCAGGTCATCCCCCTGGTTTCCAGCGTGAACGTGGCTTGCGGCATGCATGCGGGCGACCCCATGGTCATGCGCAAGACCGTCAAGATGGCAGCCGAGGCAGGTGTTGCCATCGGCGCCCACCCCGGCTACCCCGACCTGCAGGGATTCGGCAGGCGCGATATGAGCCTTTCCCCCGACGAAGTCTACGCAACTGTGCTCTATCAGGTTGCCGCACTCGCCGGCTTTGCCCGGGCCCAGGGCGTAAAGCTCGCACATGTGAAGCCCCACGGCCAGCTCTACAACCGCGCAGCCACCGATGCGGCGACTGCCCAGGCAATCGCCCAGGCAGTGCATGACTTCCAGCCCTCCCTGGTGCTGGTGGGCCTTGCGGGCGGCAAGCTCATCGATGCGGGCCGCGATCTGGGAATGGCCACCGCGCAGGAATTCTTCACCGATCGCAACTACACCGATGAAGGCGTCCTCGTTTCCCGCACACTGCCCGACGCGATGATTACCGATGAGGATTTTGCCGTGCAGCGCGTCATCCGCGCTGTGTCGACCGGAACCATCGAAAGCGTCACGGGGAAAACCATCGAGCTTTCGGCCGATACCATCTGCGTTCATGGCGACAACGCCCACGCACTCGCGTTCGTGAGCAAGATCAGAACCGCACTGGAAGAAGCCGGCATCGAAATCGCCCCCAAGCGCGCATTCGCCTAGCGGCGAGCAAGCTGCACGAACCCGTGCCGCGCTTCGAAGTGCACCCTGCCGGCCAACTAGCCAGCTTGCAAGCCGAAGCGCGCACGCGAGCATGCGTTACACGATCAGCCTGCCCACAGAAGCAGACCAACCCAGCACCCGACCCGGACTTGTGATGCGCCCCACCTGCAAGGAAGGCGCATCGACCCAACCTAGGCCGGGTGCGTTGTGCTCGGCGCTCCAAAGATGTTCGATTTATGTATTGATGTACCGTTTTCCGAACATTGTCCTCCTTGCTGTTCGGTTTTCATATATCATGCATGATGTCCGAACAATCAAGGAGCATCCATGTCTCTGAGCCATAACCAATTCAATGTCATCTACGCACTGCACAAGAACCCCGGTGCAACCCAGCGCGAAATCGCGGACCTGAACGGCATGGGCCTGGCAACCGTCAATGCCGCATACAAAGAAGCCCTTGCCGCAGGCTATATCGAAGACGGCCGCCTGACCGATGCCGGAGAGCAGGCACTCGCCCCTTACGCAGTCGATAACGCCGTCATCATGGCGGCAGGCACGTCCAGCCGCTTCGCACCCATTTCCTACGAACAGCCCAAGGGTATGCTCAAAGTGCGCGGCGAAGTGCTGATCGAGCGCCAGATCGAACAGCTGCGCGAAGCCGGAATAACCGAAATCGCCGTTGTCACCGGTTACAAGAAAGAGGCTTTCTTCTACCTGGAAGAAAAGTACGGCGCGAAGATCATCGTCAACACCGCGTACGCCGAATGCAACAACAGCGTTTCCCTGCTGCTTGCAGCCGAAATGCTCGCAAACACCTACATCTGCTCTTCCGACAACTACTTCACGGAAAACCCCTTCGAATCCCACGTGTGGAAGGCTTACTATTCCGCCGAGTATTCCGAAGGCGAAACCGATGAATGGTGCATCACCACCGGTTCCCACGACCGCATCACCAAGGTGGAAATCGGCGGCTCCGACGCCTGGTACATGATCGGCCACGTGTTCTTCGACCGCGAATTCTCTGAACGCTTCCGCACCATCTTGAAAGAGGAGATGGAGCTTCCCCAGACGAAGCACAAGCTGTGGGAAAGCATCTATGTGGAGCACATCAAGGAACTGGACATGCGCATCAAGCGCTTCGATCCGCCGATCATCTTCGAATTCGACTCGCTTGACGAGTTGAGGGAATTCGACCCCCTGTTCCTGGAAAATCTTGACAGCGAGATCTTCGACAACATCGAAGCTGTCCTCGGCTGCAACCGCAACGAAATCCACGACATCTTCCCCCTCAAGCAGGGCCTGACCAACCTCTCCTGTCATTTCGCCACGAACGACGACGAATTCGTCTACCGCCACCCCGGTGCCGGTACGGAGCTGATCGTCGACCGCGAAGGCGAGCGCGAGGCACTGCTGACCGCCCAGCGCCTGGGATTGGATGACACCTTCATCTTCGAGAACCCCGAACGCGGCTGGAAGATCTCGCGTTACATCCCCAACTGCCGCAACCTGGATTCCAGTGACGATGCGCAGCTGAAAGTGGCAATGGAGATGGCACGCAAGCTGCACGAAAGCGGAACCCAGGTGAGCCGTTACTTCAGCTTCTACGTCGAGGGAAAGGGCTATGAGCAGAAGGTCCTGGAACGACAAAGCATCGACATGCCCGATTACTGGGAGATGTCCCGCCAGGCGGAAAGGCTGAGCGAATTCATCGAGGCTGAAGACGAGCAACCGGTCCTGTGCCACAACGACTTCTTCGGCCTCAACTTCCTGGTCGATCAAGAGGGCGCCATCAGCCTGATCGACTGGGAATACTCGGGCATGAGCGACTACGCCAACGATTTCGGCACCTTCTGCGTCTGCGAGCAGCTCACCGACGAGCAGATGATGCGCGCGCTGGAATACTACTTCGGGCGCACCCCCACGCCCCAGGAAGTACGCCACAACCTGGCCATGGTGGGCATGGCGGGCTGGTGCTGGTACGCATGGGCCCTGCTCAAGGAAGCAGAGGGCGAAGACGTGGGCGAATGGTCCTACATCTACTACCGCTACGGCAAGGCCTACCTGAAGAAGGCCCTGGAACTGTACGAACAGGCACGCTAGGGACTCGCGCCGCCAACCGACCGCGGAAGGACGGAGAACGCATCCGACCTTCCCCCGCTTGCCAGGCATCACGCGTGCAACCCCAGGGAAAACGGGCAAACGCACGAATCAACTTGCATTGGAGAAAGGAATCCACCGCATGGACGCAAACGTAAGGGCTCTACGTGAGCAACGTCGAAGGAGCTTCATGGTGAAGGGCCTGATCTTCGCCATCATGTCCGGTGTCTGCTACGGCCTGTACACGGGCTTCCTCACCCTGGCCGAAACCCAGGGCGTTTGGGGCGAATGGTTTGCAGGCACCGAATGGGGCAGCGGCATGCCCGCGCTCAGCGTGTTCACCATCACCTTCACCCTGGCAGCGCTTGCCGCGGGCCTGAATGACACTATCAGCGGCATCTGGTCGCTCGCCGTCTGCGCAAAGAACAGGCAGCTGGGCGACCTGTGGAACACGGTAAAGAGCAAGCCCGGTATGGTGATGATCCTCTGTGCAGCTATCGGCGGGCCCTTCGCCACCATCGCCTACGTGGTTGCCCTGAACGCCGCAACGGCTGCGGGCAATCCTGGCGTGATCGTGCCCATCGCAGCCCTCAACTGCGCAATCGGCGCTGCCTTGGGACGCATCCTGTTCAAGCAGGACCTGAGCGGCCACAGGGTCGTCGGCGTGATCATCTGCCTGTTCGCCGCTGCGCTCATCGGCGGCACCAGCTTTGCCTCCATGGGACCGGGTGCCGCGATCGCCTGTCTGTTCGCCTTCCTGGCAGCATTCGGCTGGGGCTTCGAAGGCTGCGTCGCCGGCTTCGGCACCATCCTGATCGACTACCGTATCGGCATCGCCATCCGCCAGGTTACCGCAGGCCTGCTGGAACTGATCGTGGTCTTCCCCGTGCTTGCAGTCGTGGGCGGCGGAATCGAGGGCCTGGGGCAGCTTGCCTGCGCGGCATTCACCAGCCCGGCACTGCTGATCTTCCTCATCTCCGGTTTCTTCGCTATGCCCGCTTATTCCTTCTGGTACAAGGGCAATTCCATGTGCGGCGCGGCGCTGGGCATGGCCTGCAATGGCATGTATGCCTTCTGGGGACCCTTCTTCATCTGGGTGATCCTGGGCCTGCTCAACATCGGCGGCATGTCCGCAAGCTATCCCCCGCTCACGGCAATCCAGTGGATCGGCGCACTCATCATGATCGCGGGCATCTTCTGCATCGCGGTTAACCCCGCAAACCTGTTCGGCAAGAACAAGAAGGGAGAATAGCAATGACCGCGAACAAGACCCCTCTGCATTACGCGATCCTGAAACTGTTCATGGACGGCAGCGAAAAGCACGCAGGCGAAATCGTCGAGACCCTGCGCGATGAATACGCAGGATATAAGCTGCTCACCGTGAAGGACGTGGACGAAACCCTGGCAACCGCCAAGGAAAACGGCCTCCTCGACGAAACCAGCTGCGACCTGGATGGTCAGGGGGCTTTACGGATCTTCTATCAGATCAACGACTTCGGCAGGGAAATGGTAGATAAGTACCTGTAAGCACAAGATCCCGCCGTCGACAGCAGCCATTCAAAGCCGACTGCCGACAAAACTCCCAAGCGCATCCCGTGCAAAGATTCGAATCGCAAGGCTGCCGCTTCCCATCCCCAATGCACAGCGGCGATATGCAAAAGCAATCCCCCGGCTCCCAATGGGAACCGGGGGATATTTTCATTTGAAGCCGATTGTCAAAAAGATTGGCTATACAAGTCACCGCAGGAACTTTGGACTTGAGCATCTAGTGAGCGTTATTGCTTAATACCCAATGTAAATTCAACAAGGGTGCTCAGCTTATTATTTAATCTTCTCTTCGCATAAAATATCTTCTGATCCGGTCAAGACAAAGTTCTCATCATTGCCTGAAGCCAATTCATTCTTCTTCCGTCTCTTCGGTTTATGGGTTTTCTTCAGATAGTACCAAAGTCCAAAAGCAACCCCGGGTGCCAGAAACATCGTAAACACAATAATGGTAGTCCTAGCTGTCGAACGACTGTATTCCTCTTGATTCAAGACAATAACGTCCTCGCAGCTAGTTACAAATACCTTAGGCGCATCTTCAAAATCCGCAGAAGAAGCGGCTGATGATATCGTATCGAAGTCATCGTTGGAAAAATACGCGTTATCATCACCGAAATAGTAGAAAGATGTTTCATGCGTATCTTTAATCATTAAAAGCACAATGCAGTCATATGAATAGCCAAGACCCAAACCATTATCATCGATATATCGACTTATATAGTCTTCTTCAGTCTCAGAACCGATTGTATCGACAGTAACAACATGAATAGCAACCCTAGTACGATTGGTAACATCCTTGCAGCGAGATGAAAGGTCTTCATATTCGGCGCTATTTAATAGTCCACATTCATCGTATATGTACTGCAACCCATCTACGGGATACATTTTCTCTTCATTTTCGATATAGTAATCAATCGCCTGACCGAACATGGATACATAGCGCATACATGCCTTGAAATAGTTTCCAACCTTTAATTGATAGTAAACATCTCTAATAACCTGATCTGTCCAGTCCTCAGATAACACCGAACTGGAGAAATTATTTATTGTCATCATCTCATCAACTTGAGCGGTATCTACAACAAGAAGAATACCACCGTTATAATCGCAAAGACCATAACCTTCACCCTCGAAATACTCATCGGTAAAAGCGTCATAGTCATCCGTTTCCAGTCCGTCGAACAGCGCTATGTAAACACCATAACCGGTCTCTTCCGAAATCTCAGTGCAGGATTGCTCTAATTCTGCAATGTCAGATTCGCTCAGAACCCCCGCACTGTCGAATACGACAGGGGGATTTCCAGAAAAGAGAGGACCCTCTTCTTCGGAAGAAGAACCATCTTCATCAGCGAGATCCTTATCTCGGTATCTCATGGCGTTCAGATAAGCATAACTTGTTGCAGCAGTGGCAGTTGAGCTGCTCGAACCCTTATCCTTCGATGTACTGCTGTTAGATTTTGTTCCAGTATTGCTACTAGAACCATCGCTGCTGGATTTCTTACTGCTTACACCACTGGAACTTCCGCTGCTGGAACCGCCACTTGACTTCTTCTTGTTATCGAAGTTAAAACCAGCGTGTTCTGAATCGAATAATCCCAACCCCTGGAATCCTAAAGCTGTATTGCCAACAGTGTGAGCAGAGGCTGCAAAGGCCTTCGAGGGGACACTTAGACCAATAACAAGAAGCAACAAACCCAATATCAGAACAAAGTATTTCAAGGAATGTTTTTTCGCAACTATCACATTGCTGGTATCTTCCATAATTCTTCCTTCCGTTAGCATGAACTACCCGAAAAAGGCAAATGCAGTCGTAAATCCGACAAGGAAGATTCCAGCAAACACACCTACGCTAGGAAGATAGAGCTTCTTCTTGTCGAAAGGCACATTACCCGTGATAACACCATTTTGTCCATTCATATACAATGAGTGTTTTCCGAAATACTCAAAATTTACCCGCCAAGCAGGAAAAAGGACAGAACATGATCTTTCTTCATAAACTTCTGCATCAAGAGGTTTGCATTCAACCCTGCAAAATTGGGAAAGGGTTTCGCCGAACTTGGCAATAAGTGCTTTTTCTCCTATTTCTCCAGCTCGAGAAAGCGCTTGATCATGATTAAGCGTAAATAACTCAATATTCGCATCCTTGATAATATCTTGCGAAAACGGTTGGACATCATCGAGGCAATATAATTCGATGTCTTTTTCCATCTCCGCTTTCACATTATCCGTGCCCAACACACGCACCTCCATGCGGAGCGACCCCGAACGACTTGATTTGAAACTCCTCGATACTTTTCGAAGCGTCTCATATTCTTTCCAGATGCGATTGTCTTGGCAATCAAAATCCTGAGCTCCTTCAACCCTCGCATCGAAGACCCAGACGGGATAGAAAACCTGCTCGATTTCCTGGTTTTCTAAAGCTTTCACAAATGCCTTGGGAAGCAGCTTGCTTCCTGCGTAATATTCCTTGAAACCCTGGATTGCCTGCTCTTTCGTAACACGGAACGGAATAACCATATCCGCGTGCTCTGGGCATTCGCAAGGCAGGCTATCAATAGCTTGCTGTTCAACCGGCATTAGATTTGAAGACGCAGCAGCCACTCCACCCTTAATCGGGTCGACGGCAATTTCCATAGGAAATAATTGGCTCTTCGGTGGTTTCTGTGGGAGAGATTCCGGCATAGGCCCAGCTCAGCGGGCGAAAACAACGATCTGGAACTGAAACGGCCCCGGGAGGGGCCGTTTCCGCGTCATCCGCCTATGATT
>Ga0129308_1000795_pt1 | contig 41109 bp, 41 predicted proteins | sample L827metagenome_FD_94440 | JGI IMG/M metagenome (GOLD analysis project Ga0129308, IMG submission 94440) | Ring-tailed lemur group fecal microbial communities from Wisconsin, USA - L827 metagenome | ecosystem: Host-associated > Mammals > Digestive system > Large intestine > Fecal | place: USA... | reverse complement strand
CCGGAGATGTTTTCTTTAAGAACATTTCTACAAACTGTACTAATGAAGCAATAACAAGAATGAATGTAATCAAATCCATGTATTCGATGTTTAATGGATCCAATACCTGATTGTATAAAATATGCGTAATCAGAGATGAGACAAAAATAACGAAAGTCACTGCAGCACCCATTGAAAGTGCATTTTTAGAACTTTTGGAAACGCCTAATAATGGACATACAGCATAGAATTTACTTAAGACAACGTTATTAACCAACATCAGTGATATAAATAATGCGAGTAATTCCATCGTTATTTCACCTCAGCTTTCTTTTTAGCTTCCGCTTTTTTCTTTTTGGAAATAGAAACTGTCTGAATCACACCGATGATGGTGCCTAATGTCAGGAAGGCACCAGCTGGCTGACTAAACAGAGAAACTGCATAATCTTTAAACAGAGAAATACTGAAAATAACCTGCTCACTATTAAATGGATTTAATAATGTCAATTCTCCAGTACCAATCAACTGACGGAAGAAAGAAATCACTAAAATAGCCAGCGTATAGCCTAAGCCCATGCCTAATGCATCGACAATAGAATCAGATACTTTATTCTTGCTGGCAAATGATTCTGCTCTTCCAAGAATGATACAGTTAACAACAATCAATGGGATGAAGACACCCAATGATTCATAAAGTGCAGGGGCATAAGCATTTAACAGCATCTGCACACATTTAACTAAAGACGCAATAATCACAATATATACAGGAATACGAATTTCCTGAGGTACAATATTTCTGATAGCAGAAATGATTGTATTAGATAAAACCAGCACGCAGGTAACAGCAAAGCCCATACCAATGGCATTGGTCAGTGTTGTTGTGATAGCCAGCGCTGAACACATTCCTAAAAGCAGGGAGAAAATAGGATTTTCTATCGTAATCCCTCTTTTAAAGATCTCACTCTTTTTCATCTTTGTTCTCCCTCCTATTTATAGTTATCCGCAAAATGCATTTTTGCTTCATCAATTCCTTTAACAACGGCACTTGAAGTAATCGTTGCTCCGGATAATGTATCAATGTTATCATCAATAGATTTGCCATCAAATTGATCGGAGAATTCAGTATCACCAATGCGGCTGCCAAATCCCTTTGTTTCCTGATCAAATGTCAAAGCAATAAAGCCCTGATATGAGCCGTCGGTATTGATGCCTACTAAGAAAGTAATTTCTCCGCCATAACCATTAACGCCTACTTTATAAATATAACCAGTAACAGAACCTCCCTGAGAAGCAGTATAAACATTCTGGATAGCGCTCTTGCCATCAAGCGTTACTGTTTCTTCTTTGAATTCTGCACCACTGTATAAAACTTCCAGATTTTCTTTGACCGCTGCCAGTTTCTGTTCTTCAATAATTGGTGAAGTCATATCATTAACCAATGATAAACATAAACCGGATAAACCGCTGACGAGGGCCAGGAAAACAACGAGTTTAATTATTTTTTGCATGTTTCAACCCTCCTAATTTTCTTCAGCAGCAACAGCTTTATTGACTGCATCGATGATACCTTTAGCTGTGTAAGTTGCACCTGTGCTTGTATCAATGCCGCTGATTTCATCAGCTTCAAATGAACCAGCAAGAACCTTGTCATGGAAATTTTTTGCGGCAGGTGTCAGATTACCGCCTTCGCCCTTTTCAATCAAATCTTTGCCATAACCTTCTGTTTCGCCTGGATAACTAGTTACTTTAACAGATTCAACTGTTGTTCCGTTAACCATAACCTCAACTGTCAGATCACCAGTAAATCCTTCTGAAGTCACCACATAAACACCATCTGCATTCTTCTCTAATACAGCATTGTATGCATCAATAGCTGTCTGTACAGCCTCCATAATGCCCTTAGCTGTGTAAGTTGCGCCTGTGCTTGTATCAATACCGCTGACTTCATCATAACTAAATGAACCGCCTAATACTTTATCATGGAAAGCTTTGGCATTTGCTGATAAGTTGCCGCCTTCACCTTTTTCGATCAGATCTTTGCCATAGCCTTCTGTTTCGCCTGGATAGCTCAAGACATTGACACTTATAACCTGACCATTAGCTTTATCCATCGTTACTTCAACCTGAAGTTTATCCGTGAAGCCTTCTGCTCTGACAACATAAACATTGCCGTCTGCTTTAACAATTGGATCATTTTCTTTTTCTTCAATTGCACCTTTAACAGCCTGAACAATACCGCTGGCTGTATAAGTTGCCCCTGTGCTTGTATCTGCACCATCTAAAGCAGTACTGTCAAATGATGAATTAAAGATCATATCATGGAAAGTTTTGGCATTTGCTGTTAAGTTGCCGCCTTCACCTTTTTCAATTAAATCTTTACCATATCCTTCTGTTTCACCAGCATAGCTGATTGCTTTAACAGAAGCTACAGTTGTTGTTGCTGCCTCAGGATCAAAAGTAACTTCAAGCTCAATATCACCTGTAAAGCCTTCTGCTTTGACAACATAAGTATTGCCATTCTTGCTTACCAGTTCATATGCTTTTTCTGGTTCGGTTGGTTCAACCGGTGTCTCAGGTTCTGGCTCAGGCATTTCCAAAGTCGTAGAAATACCGCCGACAGTTACTAAAGACAAAGCAAATATCACACCGATTGTTAAAATCTGTTTTGGCATTTTCTGGTTCGTTCTGCCTAAAGTCAGATTATCAATCATTGGAGTGAACATATTCATAATTAAGATTGAGAATAAAACGCCTTCTGGATAATTGGCTTTATAACGAATTAACATCGTTAAGAATCCTAAACAAACACCATAAATCACTTTACCTAACGGACTCGTAGGTGAAGTCACCGGATCGGTCGCCATAAAAACAGCGCCTAAAGCAAGTCCGCCCATTGCCAAATGTGTTAAAGCATTTGTTAATGGATTTAAGCCGCAAACAGCTCCCTGCAAAGCAGCCAGAAGCATTGCTGTTCCGATATAAGCTACAGGAATTCGATAATCTAAAACCTGCCGCCATGCTAAGACAACCCCTAATACCAAAATTAAGATAGTACATGTTTCACCCAATGCACCGCCATACATGCCTGTAAACAGCTGTCCCAGACTTGTTTCAACTTCTCCCATGAAGTTAGTCGCTGCAAGGCTGGTTAATGGTGTTGCACTTGCCACAACATCAGCACCGCCTAATGTCGTTGTCAGTTTTGCGCCAAATGACAAATGCACAAAAACACGGCCAACCAATGCTGGGTTAAAAATATTCTGGCCAAATCCGCCATAAATAAGTTTTCCAAAGAAAATTGCTACAAAAGCACCGATAGCTACAACATAATAAGGTGTACCTACAGGAAGTGTCAATGGAAAAATTAATCCTGTTGAAAGCGGAAAAGAATTCATTACCGCTTTGACTATATTTTCTTTTTTAGTTATTTTTGCATAAGCAAATTCTGTAATAAGCACCGTTACGATGGATGTTACATAAATCATAATCGCATGAATGCCATATTCCGAACCTAAAGTAAAATTATAAATGATTGAGAAAATCACTAAAGCCAATTCGGCTAAAAACAGCTCATTCATAATTCTATGCGTGCTAAGCTTCTGGCGATAGTTCGGTGACGTTCTTTTTAAACTTATCTTCATCTTCCTATCCTCCTACTTTTTCTTAGCTGCTGCGTTTTTTCTGATATTTGCCAGATTGACACGACGTTTTGCTTTCTGAACAAAATCCGTTACTTCAATCTTTGATGGGCAGACATAAGAACATGCTCCGCATTCTACACAGCGCATCACATCTAATTTTTCTAACATCTCAAGTCTTGCACCCTTTTCAGCGGCCATAATTTTAACGGGCTGCAAATGTGCTGGACAATGTAATGTACAGATACCGCATTTTAAACATGGCAATGCTTCAATCTCTTCACGAATCAGACACGTCATACCATTCGTATATTCAGTAATAACAATCGTATCATTCATGACAGATTTTCCCATCATTGGTCCGCCGTTTAAAACGATGCCGTCACTGGCATCCGCATATCCGCCAATTGCTTCCACAACCAAATTAAACGGAGTTCCAACAACACAGTCTACGTTTTGTGGATTTTTAACACCATTACCGCTGACAGTCACAATTCGACGATAAATGCCTTCACCATTTCTGATTCCTTTAGAAAGGGCAATTGCTGTAGAAGCATTATTAACAATCACACCTACTTCAGCAGGTAATTTATCATAATCCTTCTTTGTCAGCTGTTTGACTAATGTTCTTTCCCATCCCATTGGGTAAGCATCAGGAACCTCTTTAACTTCAATTCCCTGATGATTTGCCGCCTCGTTTTTCAAAATCTCAAAAAGATCTGGCTTATGTTCTTTAATGGCAATAATTGCCTGTTGAACACCAGCGGCTTTCATCATCAATTCAGTTCCATCAAACAGGGCTTTTGTATCCCTCTTCATTGCCTGGTGGTCACTTGTCAAAAAAGGTTCACATTCAACACCATTGATAATCACTGTGTGAATACCATCTGTTTTGCCATATTTGATATAGGTTGGAAATCCTGATCCACCTAAACCTACAAGGCCTAATTCTTTCATTGCATCGACAATCTCAGCCTGAGTTAATGCATCGCCATCCGCAATATCCAGAACTTTAACACTTTCATTCTGGTGGTCGTTTTCAATCACAACGTGATTTTGTGGACGACCAGTTACATGCATGCGCTTTTCAAAGCCTTTAACAGTTCCGGAAACCGGACTGTAAATAGGGACATACATATCTTTTCTTGTAGCCAGTTTTGTTCCGACACTGACATGATCTCCCTGAGCTACATGGATGTCAAACTGCGTTGCAGCACCAATAACCAAAGGAATATACACTGTATCAGGTGCTTCCATCACCAGTACCGGTTTATCTTTGGTAAGGCCTTTTTGTCCGTCTAATTTAACTCTCCCGAGTCCTGATAAAAAAGACATAGTTTACCTCCACTCCTTTTTTTTAACAACTCCTATTATAACATTATTTACAGCCAAAAAGAAACCTTTTTATGCAAAATGAAAAAAGAGCTGTCTAAACAGCTCAGTTTTTAGCGTTTTCTAGTCATGAAAGCAATTACACTGACACCTGCGCCATGAGGATTTCCATCCAATGCGACTATTTTTTTCAATTGGTAGGTACGTGTCAGTTCAGCAATATTTTTTGCCATCATTGAAGCATGATCACTATCCAAAATCAGATATTTTGTTTTAGACGCAATAATGCTGTCTATCAAAACATCATTCATTTTGAAAGCATCCAAATGAAGCAGAGCCAAATCAAAATGATAGCGTTTTGATAAAATCGTAAATAAATTATCAATTTTTCCATCCTCATACGAAGCGTGGCTTCTGTTTTGAAGATGCATACTATTGAGGGCATCCATAATATTAATTTTACTGGTGTCAATACCACGTATTTCATACTTTTCATCCAAACCTAATGAGTAAAGTCCAATGCCGCATCCTACGTCAATAATCTTTTTTACATCATCCTCGATTAAGGAAGCAATATTTTTTGCTACTCTTAAAGCATGTTGGCGATAAACCGGAAAATCTGCCTTGCTGGATACGATGAACTGTTTTTGCATAAAGATCTGTTCCATTTGATTTTTACCATACTTCAGTTCATATCTGGCTAATTCGAAATCCTGCTTGCGCGTTGTATTAACACTGATATAAATACTGGCAACATCTTTAATTTTACTAATAGCTTCAATAGCTCTGTCCGGAAGCCGGTCCGTACCGGTAATGAAGATTAGCTGCAGTCCATTATCAAACTCCCGAACCGTTAAAAAACGGACGCCTTTTTTCTTAAGTTCGTCATAGGCATGCAAGTGCATATCATTCATGATTGTTTCCAGTTTTTCCAGACAGCTGTTAATGCGCTTTGACTGCATCATGCAGCCAGTCATCAATGTTAAATATTTAGATTCTCTCTGGTAAATACCAAAAGTAATTCGATCATTAAACATGACAACAGGCAATCGCACAATATTGCGAATACCAGCCTGCTGGCTTGAAGGCAGTACTTCCTCAAATTCAGTTTCTTCAAATGCTTCGCCGACATATTTATGAAAAGTATCCTTTACCAGCTGATACTTACTTTCCAGCTGAGCCCGATAATCATAAATCATCAGCGGACAGCCCAAACATTCTTTTTGCGCACGGCACTTTGCCTGAACCCGGTTTGGTGAAGCATGCAGCACACTTTTGAGCTGACCAATCTTATATTTTGGTTCATCTCTGATAACGTCGATTAAAACTTCCTCGTCCGGTAAAGCGCCATGAACAAAGGTGATTTTTTTATCGAGGTAGGCAATCCCCTCGCCATTAATGCCTAATTTTTTAATTGTTGCTTTTACTGCTTTATTATTTCTCATGGTCAGCCTCCTTCTCCTTATCCTCTAAATAAATGACCGAGCTGAAACAAATTCCAAAATATATCACATTACTCATCCAGTTCAAAGTAATGAGAATCCAGGCAACGCTTGCCAGCGGCCCATAAATAGTATCGTAAGTCGCTGCATTCCTGAAAAAGCGGATAAAAATCATGATTCCTGCCATTCCCGCCGTTGAAACAAGTGCTCCCAGGCTCCCGGCTTTAAAGCCCGGCCAAAGTGAAGGCACAATCATGTTAATGAATAACATTAATACATAGATCACGCTTAAGGTAATCAGTGTATGACTAAATACTTCAAGATTAAGCCAGTCCAAAATAAACGTCAGACTTGGCAGAATACCAAAAGCCATTACCATAATAGCAGAAAATAAAACGAAAGTCATTGTATTAAAAATCGCATAAATACGTGAGCGAACAAAATGATGCTGCTCCTTGGGTACTTCGTATAGACGGTTGGTCACCTGTTTCAATCTGAAAACACCTCTGCTGGAAACAACTAATGACATAACAATAGCAAACGCTGAAAAATAACCAGCACTCTGATCCTCTAAATAATTAATCAGAAGCGTTGTCAATTCATTAGAAAAGTATTTCAACAGCGTATCTTTAACAACAGCAATATCAAATCTGAGATAGTTAAAAGAAATCACCATTAATGTCAGAATGGGAATGATTGAAAGAATCAGATAATAAGACAGACTTGTTGTATCACTGACACTGACCAATCGATTATACTTATATAAAGTTTTAAGTAACTGATTCATACCATTTCTCCTTTTTAAAAACAGGGGCAGATCTAAAGACCTGCCCCATTGGCCATTCTATCAATGCTTAAGTCTTAATCTTTTGCTTCCTCAGGATGCTGACTGTCATCATCACTAGAATCTTCCAAAACCATCTTTAATTGTTCAATACGATTTTTATGGATTTTTTCGACAGAGAGCGCTGCCCTGCCAATTTTTAATTCACGATGAAGCTCGGGTTCTCCAATTTCACCAAGTACCAGGCCGCCAATAGATTCAAAATCATCAGATTCGAAATGAGTGCCTAATACATCATTGATTTCATTGAAGCTGACAGATCCATCAATCAGATAAGTATTTTCACCAATTTGTTTGATGGTTTCTTCTTCTTCATCATATTCATCATCTATATCGCCAACAATTTCTTCAATCATGTCTTCAATTGTCACAATACCGCTCATAATGCCATATTCATCTAAAACAACCGCAAGACTTGATTTTTTATTTGAACGCATTCTTTCAAACACATCAGAAATATGATTAAATTCATAAACAACAAAAGGCTCACGGGCATATTCACGCACATTAAAATTGTCGCGGTCAATCGTTGCCAGAACAAGGTCTTTTACATTCAATACTCCAATAATATCATCATTGTCTTCATGATCATGAACCGGAATACGGGAAAAGCGCTGTTCTTTATAAATATCTAATAATTCATCATACGTAACATCGTCAGGGATGCTCACAACATGAATGCGGGGCGTCATAATCTCCTTGATTTCAGTATCCCCAAATTCGAAAACATTATGAATCATTTCTTTTTCATCTTCTTCAATAATGCCTTCTTCATGAGAAACTGTTACATATGTTTTAAGTTCTTCTTCGGTCAGGGTTGGTCCGATCTGGCGTTCTCCTCCTAAGAGTTTCATAATAAAACCGGTAATAAAGTTCAAAATTACAACAACAGGTTTTAAAACAAAAACAAAGAAACTTACCGGACGGGCAATGGCCATACTAATCGAATCAGCATACTTCGCCGCCATAGATTTTGGCGTAATTTCACCAAAAATCAAAATAACCAGAGTAACAAATCCAGTCGCAATCCCCGCACCTGCATCTCCAAACAACTCAACTGCAAGCACAGTTGAAAGAGAAGAAGCACCAATGTTTACCAGGTTGTTACCTACAAGAATTGTACTCAGCAATGAATCCGTGTCATTGATTAGACGTTCTACGATTTTTGCCTTATGATTTCCCTCTTCAGCTAAGGTACGCATACGAATCTTGCTTACTGAAAGCAATGCAGTTTCAGAACAAGAGAAAAATCCAGACAAAATAAAACAAACGGCTAATACGGCAAAACTATAAATGTGACTCGGGTCCTCCAAAATATACCATCTCCTTAAATTTTAATATCACTGATTATTATACGGCAAATGCTAATGCTTGTCAATATTACGACTTTAAATATGCCGATAACGAAAACCAAAAATATAAATATTGAAACGCTCTTTTCATAAAAAACTGTCATCGGACAACCCCATGACAGTTTGATATTATTTACTTAACACATGTTTTTCCAACATTTCCGCAACCGCACCATCACTAAAATCAATGGTAGTAATTTCATCTGCTTCAGCTTTGACCACATCCAAAGCTGAGGCCACGGCAACACCAATACCGGCTGCCTTAATCATAGAAAGATCATTCTCATTATCACCAATAGCCATTGTCCTTGCCATTGGTATCTTTAGATAATGACTTAACCACTGAATTGCCTCACCTTTGCATACACCCAGGCGATTAAATTCCAAATAACGACCAGAAGAAAAGCTTACTTCAACCTTTCCCTGAGTCAAATCCTTCATCTCTTCTGCCACACTGTGAAGGTAAGGCATATCTACCTTCTCAAAAATAATTTTTGCCAATCTTTCATTTTTCAAAAAGTGCAAATCGTCACCTTCAATCACTTTGAAATTAGCTTTCTGTTTTCTCTTGCGCTTAATTTCATCGTCATTGGCATGGAAAATGTAAACACATGATGGGGTAAAAATTTCCATGCAGACATCCTTCTCTTTGCCAGCCTCATAAAGCGTCTTGACGGTTTCAAAGTCCAGACCCGAGAAACGAATTTCTCTAAAATCCTTGCATTCGACAATCATTCCGCCGTTAAAAGCAATGACATATTCGTTTTCTTTATCATAAATGCCTATTTCTTTTAATATCTCAGTGGTCATTTCATAACCGCGGCCGGTTGTAGGAATGAGACGAACACCTTTTTCACGAGCTCTGGCGATTGCTTGGCGATTGATCAGAGGAACATGATGGTCAGGCGTCAGCAGCGTTTCATCTAAATCTGAAAAAACCAGTTGAATCATTCATCCAAGCCTCCATTCTCAATCCAGGAAACCAGCTTTGCTTCATTAATAATCGGAATATTCAATTCTTTGGCTTTTTTATTCTTGCCAGATGTGCTGGTTAGATCATTATTAATCAGATAACTTGTTTTAGAAGTGACCGAACCCGTGACTTTGCCACCGCGCTGTTCTATCGCCGCTTTTACTTCATTACGATTTTTAAACTGTGACACACTCCCGGTCACGCAAAAAGTCAGTCCGGCAAAGATTGCAGGTTCTGTACTTGCCTGATAGGCTTCTATTTCAAGCACTGCTAAGAGATCATCCATGATTTTTTGATTTTTCTCATTTTTCATATAAGCCACAAATCCCTCAGCCATAATATCGCCAATCCCATCTATTGCAACTAACTGTGCACTGGTTGCCTGACGGATAGCTTCAATATCTCCCTGGAAGTTTTTCACGATCAATTTGGCATTAGCTAAACCAATATTAGGAATTCCCAAACCGAATAAAAATCTGACTGCGTTTGTATGTCTTGCTTTCTCGATTGATTTTTCAAGATTAGCATATGACTTTTTGCCAAATCCTTCCATATTCTCAATGCGCAGCCGATACTGACTTAATTTAAACAAATCCGCAAATTCCTTAATATAACCTAAAGCAATGAATTTTTCCAGTGTCATTTCTGAGAGTCCTTCAATATTTAAAGCATCACGACCTACAAAATGCACAAATCGTTTCAAATGCTTCGCTAAACACTCCGGATTTGTACAATACAGTGTTCTGATGCCATCATCATCTCTAATTGCTGTCTTGCCATGACAAACCGGACACTCTGAAGGGATTTCCAGATTTCCGGAGCGATCCAGATTATCAGAAATCTGAGGAATAATCATATTGGCTTTATAAACAAGCACTCTGTCCCCAATGCCAATTTCCAGATTTTCAAGAATACTGACATTATGCAAAGAGGCTCTGGAAACCGTTGTTCCTTCCAGCTCCACTGGTTCAAAAATTGCCACTGGGTTAATCAAGCCAGTGCGTGAAGCTGACCATTCGATTTCTTTAATTTTTGTTTCCTTCTGTTCATCCTGCCACTTAAAAGCGATGGAATCACGAGGAAATTTTGCAGTTCTGCCTAAACTTGTTCCATAAGCAATGTCTTCATAGCAAAGCACCAGACCATCACTAGGATAAGGGTTTGTCTGAATAGCTGCTTCAAATTTGGCGATTGTCTCTAATATATTTTTTTCATTCACCAAATAATATTCGACAACTTCAAAGCCCAAATCAGATAACCATTGGTATTGTGCTGATTTCGAATTATGAAAATCAATATCTGCCCCTACTAAACTAAATGCTACAAAACGAACATGTCTTTCTTTAGTAATGCGATTATTAAGCTGACGCACAGAGCCGCTGCAGAGGTTACGAGGATTTTTGTACTTCTCGCTTTCTCTTTCTATACCCGCATTGATTTTTTCAAAATCATCATAAGTAATAATTGCTTCCCCGCGAACAACAAGTTCACCATTATAAGCAATCTTCAGAGGAATATTTTCAAACACACGGGCATTATTGGTAATTACTTCGCCGACTTCACCATTACCGCGGGTAACAGCCTGAATCAGCTCTCCGTTCTGATAAGTTAAAACAATGGTTAATCCATCTAATTTCCATGACATAACCCCTTCATGAAAATTCAGCCACTCTCTTAAAGCTTCTGGTTCTTTTGTTTTATCCAAAGAAAGCATAGGAGAAGCATGCGCCATTTTAGGAAGTTCACTTAGCACTTCAAAGCCGACTCTTTGAGTCGGACTGTTAGAAAGCACCAGGCCTGTTTCTTTTTCCAAGTTTTCTAATTTTTCATACAAAGCGTCATATTCCAGGTTGCTCATTATTTCTTCATCTGTCGAATAATATGCCTTTGCCGCTTTATTTAATTTTTCAACAAGTTCTTTGATTTCCTGTCTCTTATCCATTTATATCACCTCCACAAGTATAACTTCTATCGATAAAATAAACAAGGGATTTTTTCACAAATCCCTTGTCTAACAGATATTGCATTCATTATTTTTTGATTGCCAAAACCATCTGATATGGTTTTAATATTAGGCAGCCATTCTCATAAACCACATCATCATTACTTAATAATACTTCTGTGATGACGATTGGCATTTTTGCTTCTTTATCCTGGAAATTGGAAATTGAAGCTATGGCCATCTGTTCATTGGCTCTTTCATAAGCAATCACATTTTCTTCATCTACAGGCAATGGATGAAAATCACCGCGAACCAGCACCTCATGATATTTCTCATCTTCATGGATGGCAATCATTTTCTTATAGAAATGGAAGACTGAATTTTCATCATTTAACTGTTCTTCAGCCGTGTAGTCTTCATAATGTTCATTAACTTTCAGCCAAGGTGTTCCTTTAGTAAAACCACCATTTGCTTCTTTATTCCAAGGCATTGGACTGCGGGCATTATCTCGGGAACGGCGATTCATCAGTACCAGCGCCTCATCAGCGCTATAGCCTTCCTCCATAGCCCGGTGATATTGATTCAATGTACTGAGATCATCAAACTCATCGATGGACGTTCTTTCGTTATTAATTAAGCCTAATTCCTGTCCCTGATAAATAAAAGGTGTTCCCTGTAAGAAGAAGTACATGCCGCCTAACATTTTCGCAAAATATGGTGTACGTTTTTCAGGATCATTCATCAGACGATCAACACAGCGAGGCATATCATGATTTTCAATAAACGGTGCTGACCAGCCAACTTTAGGGATTTCCTGCTGGCTTAGGTAGATGCCTTCCTTGAGCTGAGATACTGTCCAATTCTGACGGTGGAACCATTCCTCATTTTCATTAATATCAATATTGGAATAATTGAAATCAAAAAGCATTGAGAAGCATCCATTTTCTCCGGTAAACAAGCCTAATTTAGGATAAGGCACACCAACTGCCTCGGCAACGGTCATACATTGATATTTATCAAAAGTCTCTCTTCTTAATTCTTCAAATAAAACATCAATACCATCAATATTTCTGGAGAATGGGAAGCAGGCACTTAAACCATCCGCGCCGTCCACTGGTCCATCAGGCCACTCCTGATTCTTCTTCATAAAGTTGATTGCATCAACACGGAAGCCGGCGATACCTTTATCTAACCAGAAACAAATCATATCATAAACAGCTCTTCTTAGCTTTGGACTCTCCCAGTTCAAATCAGGCTGTTTCTTTGCGAATGTATGATAATAATACAAGTTATCTTCCCCAGGCACTTTATCCCAGACAGAACCGCCAAAAACAGAACGCCAGTTTGTTGGAGGTTTGTGATCTTTGCCCTCCTTAAAGATATAATATTCCCGTTTCTCACTGTTTGGATCCGCGATAGCTTCTTTAAACCAGGCATGTTCATCTGATGTATGGTTAACCACCAAATCCATAATAACTTTGATATTTCTCTTTTTCGCCTCTGCAATCATCTTTTCCACATCAGCCATTGTCCCAAAATCCGGATGAATATCACAATAATCTGAGATATCATATCCATTATCTTCCATTGGAGACTGATAGATAGGACATACCCAAATCATCGTGACGCCTAATTCTTTGAGATAATCCAATTTGGATATAATGCCGGGTACATCACCAATACCGTCATCGTTACTATCCATAAAACTCTTAGGATAAATTTGATATACAACTTCATCCTGCCACCATTGATTCATATAAAATCCTCCCGTTCATTTTTCTGCTTCTATTATACCATGTTTTACAGTTTAAATGAAGCGTTTTCAAAATCACTGTTTACAGAAGCTCAATACTGCTTTTAAAATACTGCTCCGTAAAATGAACCGAAGCTCTAATCTCATCAGCTGTATAATAACTGCCTGCTGGCGCAGCAACCCACTTATCTTCATTATCATCTGCCCGATGAATAATTGCAATGAGTTCACCCTCAAAGACAGTCAATGGTTCTTTAATTTCCAAAACATACACATCCTGTTCTTCGCTGTCTCCGCCGGTAATCCCCTCTACATAACCATAATTGACAGGGTATACCATTTCCGGATATTTCGGATGAACTGAACCTAAAGGCCTGTCAATAATAACCCTGACTATTTTTCTTTTCATATAATCCTCTCTTCCCACTAAAAAGGTCTGTATCACTACAGACCCAATAATGCTTAATACTGATGTTTTAAAACAAAGTAATTCTTTTTACCACGGCGAATCACTGTAACCTCATGCCCAAAAGCAGCCTCTTTAGACACAACATGATCAATATCTGTTACCTTAACGCCATTCACTAAAACGGAGCCGCCTTTAACAAATTCTCTGGCCTCTCGTTTGCTTGAAGCAGCTTTGCAGGCAATTAATGCATCCATGATTGGCAGATCCTTTTCAATTTCAGTCTGGGCTACGCCATTAAAACATGATTTAACCTGTTCAAGTGTCAAATCCTGAATTTTTCCTGAAAACAATGTTTCAGAAATCATAACCGCTTCATCATAAGCTTCTTTACCATGAAGGAAAGTAATCACTTCTCTTGCCAGCACCTTATGGGCTTCACGAAGATGAGGTGCTTCCTGATTTTTTCTTTCTAATTCTTCAATTTCCTCTTTAGATAAGAATGTCAGGAATTTTAAATAATCAATGACTTTGCTGTCTTCTGAATTAATAAAGAACTGGTACATTTCGTAAGGAGATGTTTTTTCACGATCCAGCCAGATTGCTTTACCATTTGTTTTGCCAAATTTCGTACCATCGCTTTTGGTTAACAATGGCATTGTAAAACCATAAGCCTCTTTGCCAGTTTTCTTTCTGATTAATTCAATCCCGGCAGTAATATTTCCCCATTGATCCTGACCAGCACATTGTAACGTACAGCCCTTATTTTCAAAAAGATGATGGAAGTCCATGGCCTGCATAATCATATAAGAAAATTCTGTATAAGTAATGCCTAAATCCAGTCGTCTTTTGATAATATCCTTATTTAACATATAATTGATATTGAAATATTTTCCATAATCACGCAGGAAATTAATAAAAGAAATATCTTTAAGCCAGTCGTAATTGTTTACAACTTCAAAGCCAAAGACTTTTTCAGCCTGTGCTTTTAAACATTCGAAATTGTGCTGAACCTGTTCTTTTGTAATCATTGGGCGTTCAGCATCAGGTTTTGGGTCACCAATCAAACCAGTTCCGCCGCCAACTAATAAAATCGGATGGTGTCCAGCTCTTTTCAAACGTGTTGAAATCAGAAAAGATGAGAAATGTCCGATATGAAGACTGTCACCTGTTGGATCAGTACCAATATAGAAAGTCATTCCACCCTGATTCAGTTTATCTCTCAATTCTGGAGAGCTTACATCCTTAATCAAACCGCGCCACACTAATTCATCATAAATTTCCATTCTTTTTCCCCCTTCTTATCAAAAAAAGAGACTTCGCCAAAGGACGAAATCTCGCGGTACCACCTTTATTCATACAAAATGTATGCACTCTATGCTTTAACGGGCGTCCGTCCAGATTTTTGATCTGGAAACTCCAAAGTGTATGCCATCCTCTGTAACGACTGATTTTCACCAACCATCAGCTCTCTTATGTCATCCAAAAAGATGTTTTTGCTTCTTCAACGTTGTTAGAAGTATTATACACAGGTTTGGATAAAATTGCAAACTATTTTGTAGATTCTCGCTTAATTAATAGATGTCTGACAACAACTTCCTTGGTTTCAATTTCTTCGTTATTTAATATCTTTGTTAAGAGTCTCAAAGCCAAAGCTCCCATATTATAAACAGGAATATTCACTGTTGTCAGGGTTGGATTACACATAATACCATAAGAAGTATTCATCATTCCAATAACTTCTAAGTCTTCAGGGACACGAATGCCATTAGCTCTGGCCGCATTAATGACAGCCACACCTTCTTTGTCATAACCCGTAATGACAACCTGAGGACGGTGTGTCTTAAAATAATCCAGGAAATATGGATAACTTTCTTCATAACGTGTAGAGACATTATGAACATTTTCAAATTCCATATCATGTTCATGATATGCTTCTTTGATGCCGTTGACCAGGTCTTCTTTTTTCACCAGGTTCTGAACAGCTGTAAAGAAAGCAATATCTTTCACACCTTCATCCAGATATTTAGAAACTAACTGATAAGTAATCTGTTTGGCATCCGCAAAAACGGAACCTTTATTTTCTCCGGAAACCCTGTCTCCAATAACAACCATTGGCATATCATAAGCGCTGATTCTCTCAATTTCCTGATCAAGCAGTTCATTATTGAAAAGAATAACACCATCCACACGAGATTTAATCAGTTTTTCAACAAGATCATCAATCATATTGTCTTCACCAATATCGTCTGTTGTATGAATTGTGACGTTATATTTCAAAGTTCTGCTGGTATCGCCAATACCACCAATCATGTCTTTAACATGGGCAAACAATGACTGTGGGAAAACAACCGCAATCATCGTTGTTTTGCTTTTTGCCAGGCCTCTTGCAACTTCATTAGGTTTAAAATCAAGACGTTTAATGACTTCAAGCACGCGCTGTCTTGTAGACTCTTTAACAACATTAGAGCCATTGATAACTCGGCTGACTGTCGCTAAAGAAACACCAGCTTCACGGGATACATCATAAATCGTTACTTTTTTCACGACTGACACCTCCCATTAATCTTCTTTTTCGCTATCGGCATTCATCTCTTGAATCAGTTCTTCAATTTCCTTAGCTGTTTCATCGATTTCTTCGTCAATATCAATCTCATGATTTTCTTCACTCATTTCATCCTCTGCCATCTGATCAATGATATCATCTACTTTATCATTAACTGTATTGGCAATATGATTGAAAGTGCCAACAAGATTGTTAAACTGTTCACTTTCGACAACTTTGTTTTTTAAATTTTCAACTTCTTTTCCTAATTTAACAAGTTTTTCCTTAGTTGTTGCTTTATATTTTTCAGCATCAAATTCCTTTACTGCTTGCTGCACAGCTGCTGCTGTTTCATTAAACTTAGCAACAATATCTTCCTTTTTTAAATCTTTAGCAGCATCTTTGACTTCTTTTACTTTGTTATTGATGTCCTCAACTAATTCGCTTCCTTTCTTAGGAGCAATCAGCATGCCGACTACTGTCCCGATACCCAGTCCTACAACTAATTTCCCTAATTTCATGTTAACCATCCTCTCTTTCTATTTTTTTCTTTTTTTACCAGCTCGGTATGCACCAACAATACCAGCTGTTTTACCCAAAAGGCTTGATCGTGAACCGCCCTGGAAAATACCGTTGACTTTCTCAAACGGTGCATTTAATAAATCCAATTTATAATTGACGTCATCGATCGTCAGATTTGCGCGTTCAATGGCCTTTTGCGCTTCAATCATACTCTGATTGACCTGCTCAAGGGTTGACAGCATTTTAATAAAGACTATGCCTAAACAAATCAAGGCAAATGCGCCAGCAACAGCCAGCATACATAAACAGACTTCAAGCGCAGTCATGACAACACCTCTTTTCTATGTTTCTATTATGCCACATCTCATTTTCTTTTGCAACAAAAACTAAAACGCTTTCAATTTTATTTACATTCAATTACTTTCTCTTTTAATTTGTAGATATCTTTGCTGGACATAAAGAGGTAAACTGCATCATGATAGACTGCCAATTTCTGTGCCGCTGCCATATCTTCCTTGATAATATGCGCCCGGGGAATGTACTGACCAATTTCCGTAATATCGATATCAATGCCTGGTTCCTTTTTTGCATTTTCAGGGAAATGGCAAAGATAAACTTCATCAGCCAAGTCTAAACTTTCAGCAAATTCTTTAGCAAACTGTTTGATTCTGGAGAATCTGTCCGGTTTGAATAAGGCGATGATTTTTTTGCCCGGATAGCGCACTCTTGTCGCCTCGATAACATATTTGACCGCTGTTGGATGATGCGCATAATCATCGACATAAATACAGTCGTCATGTTCCGTGACTGTGTAACGATGCTTCACGCCTTCAAAAGTTGCCAGTTTGGACTGAATATAAGCCGCATCCATGTTTTCCAGATAGCCCAGCGTAATAACTGCCATGGTATCTAATAAAATGTGCTTGCCATAAAAGGGCAGATTAAAATGACCAAACAATTCGCCATGAATATATACGTCAAAGCTCATACCCTTGGTATTTTCCAGATAATTCACTGCTCTGACATCATTTTTCTCACCTAAACCAAAACTCAATTTACGCGTATGAATATTCAGTTTTGGCAAATAAGGATCATCTCCCCAAATGATAACAGTGTCCTTGACCTGATTTGCAAATTTTTCAAAAGATGCTTTATAAACATCAATATTTGGAAAATAATCAACATGATCCAATTCGATGTTATTAATAATGGCATACTTTGGATAATAGTGCAGGAAATGATCCTGATATTCACAGGATTCGGCAATAAAATATTTAGCATCCTTCACGGCATGGCCAGTGCCATCACCAATTAATACGGATGTTTTATCAAAATCTTTAAACAAATGATAAGCCATGCCTGTCGTTGTTGTTTTACCATGTGTTCCAGCCACTGAAATAGAGATAAAATGTTCCATAAATTCGCCTAAAAAGTCGAAATAACGGGTACATTCCACGTTAGGATTAGCAAGCGCCGCTTTCACTTCTTCATGCTCATCATCAAATGCATTGCCTATAATGACATGGTAGCCGTCTTTAATGTTATCTTTATTAAAATCTAAAATTTCGATATTTCTTTTACGCAGTTCATCTTCAATAAAAATATATTTAGGAATATCACTCCCTTTAACTTCATAGCCTAAATCATACAGGATTGTGGCTAAAGAAGCCATTCCTGAACCTTTAATTCCAATAAAATAATACATTCATAGTCACCTCGTTCATATTTTATCACAATTGCCATAGAATGCCTATTTTTTTTGAAATTTTGTACAAATTTTACTTTTCATGCTTTGGATGCTTTAAGGCTAAAGGCTTTGCACTATTAACCTATGTTTTTTTTAATAAAATCATTCTTTCCCATAAAGCATTATAAGTACTTTGACATGTTCTTTTAAAGCTAACTCAAACACCCTTCTTTTCTGGAATAAAAAACTGCCAGTTCAATGCCAGGCAATCATTTTTTAATATCAAAAACACAGTATAAAAAAATGATTTGTTCACATAATAAAACTGCCATCAGGCAAAAGAAAAGGAGAATTTAAAATGTCAAACAAGAAAAAACAGAACAACAAACAAAATCAGAATGCAAATCATGAAAGCCAGGAAGAACTCCAGCATTATTTCAACAACCCTACTTCCGGCGAATACCAGAATAACAAACTTCACAAAAACAATCAGTCCAATCACTAAATTCAGAAAAGCAGTTTGGCAAATACGGCCAGACTGCTTTTTTATTTGATACGTATGATGAATGTCAAATGATTAATCAGAAAACCGCTGCTGTGCAGTTTACTGACTTTGATAATGCTCCAATTGGATGCAAATCATAAAAGATTCCTTACATCTTTTTAACGGGTCTGATATATTTCCAAAAGCGTTCGGGATCATGATAAAAATAAAATACTCTGCCCTGTGTCGTGTCAAGACAATAACCGGAGGAAGCGTAATCAAAGTTTTTCATCGCCTCTTCAATTTTCAGCTCAACACTTTGATTTTGAGTTTGAAAATCAAATGGACCATGTTCAAATACAATATACGTGCTTTCCGGAACATCCATCATTTGCATTTGTTTTGGCACCTCCACACAACAATCCACAGGAAGCCGTACACCATAGCTTTCTGCCAGGGGAATACCCCAGCTGCAAATTCTGCCTGTGGGTTCGTTGATAAATGCCATGATCTGCCCGCTGCCGCTGTTGGCTTCAGTACCACCTTTATCATCCAGTTTGCCTTTTATACTGTCAAGCAGTCCGCAAATCGTTTCACAATCTTGTCCTGGAATCAGGTTTTGCTTTTGCCAGAAATCCCAGTAACCAATGCTTTCGTAATTTCTGATATGCAGATATTTGTGTGCAGGTATCGTCACAAAATATACTTTTACATCATCTGTCGTATTTGTCATCTTTGTTTTCCCAGTATTTATTAAGTAACAATCAAATGGCTTAATCATTGTGCGCAGAATAACAGGAACAGGATTGCTGCGATACTCACTGGGCGTTAAACCATAAGTGTCTTTAAAAGAGCGGGAAAATGCCTCATGACTGGAAAAACCATAATCCAGGGCAATTTCTAAAAAGCCTTTTGAGGTATCCCGAACCTCTTTTAATGCAAAAGCAAGCTTACGGAGCCGCAGGTAATCACGAAAACGCATTCCGGATATTTCTCTGAATTTATTCGAGATATAAGACTCAGAATATCCCAGTCTTTGAGAAAGAGAAGAGAGCGTTAAAGCTTCATCATTATGTCTTTTAATGCACGCATCTACTTCTTCTACAATTATTTGCACCAATTTATACCATTCACCCATCTTTTGTTACCTTCCTTTCTGATTTCTCTATGACAATTATACAGAATCAGAGAAGAACCTTCTTGATTTCGATTGCAAAAATGATGATTTGTACAGATTTTTGTCTGGTTACAAAAGCAATTGTGAATTAATTCAAAGCCTGATGGTTATGTATCTGATTATTCACTAATTTCTGGCATATATTTATAGAGACTATAGGCAATGCCGTCTTCCTCGTTAGACAACGTAATATCATCAGCTACTTCTTTTAAAGCATCAACGGCATTCGCCATGGCAACGCCAATGCCTGCATATTTGACCATACTGGCATCATTGTGACCATCACCAAAAGCAATCATTTCCTCAATTTGATAACCTTTAGGAATCAGAACGGTATCTAAAGCTTTAGCCTTATCAATCCCCTTAGCCGTAAATTCAAAATAGAAATCGCCTGTAAACATACAGCTTAAAGAATCCTTAAATGGTGCCATCATATCTTCATAATGCGCCTGCAAATAATCCGGATCTGCCGTTGTCAGAATCTTATTGAGCGGATAATCGGCAAAAGCAGCCAGATCATCTACTTCACACAACTTGAACTTTCCGCCGCGGGATTCATATTCCATGACATTAAATGGTTTGCCTTTCCACATAATATAGTTATCATAAACATTATTGACATACATATACTCCCCTTTGTCGATCATTGGGCGTACACGATCAAATTGCTTCATGTGTTCAAGAACTGCTCTGCCCTCTTCCACTGTCATTGTCTGATTGAACAATACTTCATTAGTTTCACAGTCGATGACTTTAGAACCATTAAAGGCTACTAAAAGCCCGTGATGCTTTTCCATTTCCAGTTCATTGGCAATATCCATTAATCCGGATGTAGGTCTTCCTGAAGCCAGAACGAGGATAGCGCCCTTTTCCTGAGCTTTTAATAAAGCTGCTTTGGTTTTAGGGGTAATTACTTTTTTACCATTTGTTAAAGTGCCATCCACGTCCATAATAATAACTCTGATACTCATTTTTATACTCCTCCTCTAAATATCTGCTTTTATTATAAAAAACAAAATTTAAAATCGCTATCTATTGGATATAAAAAGAAATAATTTCTCAAAAAAATGCTTACAAAGCACATTTGATTCGAATTATTCTTTCACTTTATTTGCCGCGGCCGTCATACGCTGATAGAATCTGAGTTTCTTTTCGATGTTTTTTTCATAATCAAGATTGAAAAAACAAGTATATAGGACATCTAAGATGTAAAGGATGGACAAGCGTGTTGAATAAGAAGAAATCTTCTTATAATGATTTTCGTAGGGACTGATATACAGATGATAATCTGGAGGATTATTTTTAGGATGATATTCGTAAGATGAAATCAAAAGAATGGGTGTCTCTGCCTGTTTTAAAAGCTCGGCAATATTTTCCGTTAACAAGCCGCGGCCGCCAAAGCTGATCATGATTGCCAGATGATCCTCATCACTGCTGGACGCCAGTAAACGCTGGTAATACTCATCAATAGGAACATTGACAGATACACCAATTTCAGCCATTTGGAACTTAAAATTTTCGGCAAAAAATACATTGCCGGCAGAAGTATAAATATCAATTTGTTTTGCTTTCGTCATGGCCGTCATAATCTTTTTTAATTCATTTAAATCAAATAAATTCTGTGTTGACTGCAGCGTATATTCATAATCTTCTTTTAAACGACAAATAATTTCATAATGCGTCTGATGGCTTTTAATAGGAAAATCATAATCAAACTGATCTTCTCTGATATACGTTTGTAAAGCACTTGTCATCTTGATTTTCAATTCAGAAAAGCCATTTAAACCTAACTTTGCGCATAACCGATAAATCGTCGCATCACTGACAAAACAGGCACTGCCTAATTCTTTTACATTCATATTTAAAACATCTGTTGGATGTTCCAAAATGTATTGAGCTAAAACTTTTTCATTATTTGAGAATGCCTGTTGGTATTTTAACTGCATAAAAACATTCATCATTATCATCACATCCTAACCCTATTCTATCAGACAAATAAATACTTGTCACTTCTCTGTTTCATATAAAAATAAATAACCGTTTCGGATATTATGGTGAAACGGTCATTTAAAATAATGGGCTTAATAGTTGTATGGCCGACTCCTTCGGCCAAATTTAGTATAACCGATTGACCAGTAAAAATCAATCATTTTTAAAAAGAAAGCAGAAAATCTGCCTTCTTTATTACTTGACAACAATTAAATCTTTGCTGTAATGATTTAATACTTCACAGCCGTCCTTTGTCACCATCACCAGATCTTCAATGCGGACACCGAATTCACCTTCAATATAAATCCCTGGTTCAATGGAGAAAATCATGCCTTCCTTGACTGGCATATCAAAGCTTGCGGAAACATCCCCATATTCATGCACTTCGCGGCCGATAAAATGGCCGGTGCGGTGATTAAAGTTAGGCCCATAACCTGCTTTTTCAATGACATCTCTGGCTGCTTTATCAATATCACATAAGCGGACGCCTGGTTTAATCAGTGCTTCCGCCGCCAGATTTGCCTGCAGCACAAGATGATAAACTTCTTTTTGTTTTTCTGTGACTTCCTGATAGAAAACAGTTCTTGTCATATCAGAACAATAGCCCTGATACATGCAGCCCATGTCAATGACGATGCTGTCGCCTTTTTTCAAAGGTGTATCATCACAGCCATGATGACCATCAGCACCATTAGGACCATAACCAACGATTGGACTGAATGAATAGCCTTCACCACCATGCTGAGCATAGAATTTTAACAGCTTTTCAGCCATTTCATTTTCCGTAATGCCCTCTTTTAAAGCATGAATCATATCATCCATAGCTGCGTCATTAATCAGGCTGGCTTTTCGCATCAAATCCTTTTCTTCATCTTCTTTTACCATGCGGATTTCATCAATAGCATAGGAACCATTGATAAACTTTGTTTCTGGCATTTTGTTCATCAGTGGCAGTAAAAACTTGGCAGGCCAGATCTTATCCACACCGACGCAAGCTGAACCTTTCAAATAGTCAGCTAACATTGAGATATAATCATCTGTATCGGAAAACCAGGTCTTACCAAAATCAAACGTTTCAGGAACATTAAACAACTGATTAAGGAAGAACTGATGATTGCCTTTTGCACTGACCACCAGCACCAGCATTCTTTCACCTGGATAAATCATTTTCCCAGTTAAATAGGAAATGCTCGCTGGATCAGAAATCAATAATGCATCTATCTTCTCCTGGTTTAGCCGTTCAACTAAGTTTTCGAATCTTTTATTCATGTTTAGACACCTCGATTCCAAGTTCTTTCAATTGTTTGCCATCAACAGTACCTGGCGCCTCGCTCATTAAATCAGATGCACTGGCTGTTTTAGGGAAGGCAACCACATCACGGATGTTATTGCTGCCAACAAGAATCATAATCAGTCTTTCCAAGCCAATACCTACACCGCCATGTGGAGGCGTACCGTATTTTAAAGCTTCCAGGAAGAATCCAAAACGCTTTTCTGCTTCTTCAAGACTCATGCCAATCGCTTCAAAAACTTTTTCCTGTAAATCCTGATCATGGATACGAATTGAACCGCTCAATAATTCATAACCATTTAATACCAGGTCATATGCACGGGAATAGCAGTTTTCTTTATCTGTTAAAAGCTTATCAATATCCTCTGTATTAGGACTGGTGAATGGATGATGCGCTGCCACATAGCGGTCTTCCTCTTCACTGTATTCAAACATTGGGAAATTTGTTACCCATAAGAAATGATACTGGCTTTCATCAATCAATTGCAAATCCTGACCTAATTTTAAACGAACTGCACCTAAAGCCGTCTGTGCCACTGCTTTTTTATCAGCGATAAACAGCAGTAAATCATTGTTTTCTACACCATACTTTTCAGTTAAAGCCTGTTTTTCTTCATCAGAAACAACCTTGGCAATCGAACCAGCATAAGTGCCGTCATTATACTTTAAGAAGGATAATGCCTTTGCTCCATAAACTTTGGCATATTCCTGCAGTTTATCCAGCTGTTTTCTGGAAAAATGATCTGCCTGGTTTTTTACCACAATCATATTGATCAGTCCATTGGCTTCTAAAATACTTTTAAAGACACCAAATGAGGTATTTGCAAATACATCATTCACATTTTGAAGTTCCATACCAAAGCGCATATCAGGTTTATCAGAACCAAAACGTGACATACATTCCACGTAAGGAATACGTTCAAATGCGACAGGCAAATCCACATTTTTCAACTTTTTGAAAATTTCCTGCATGAGTCCTTCCACAACCGCAAACACATCATCTTCATCGACAAAACTCATTTCAATATCGATTTGGGTAAATTCCGGCTGACGGTCTGCACGCAAGTCCTCATCACGGAAACAACGGGCAATCTGGAAGTATTTATCCATACCGCCTACCATGAGTAACTGTTTATAAAGCTGTGGTGACTGAGGCAAGGCATAGAAGGAACCTTTGGAAATACGGCTAGGCACTAAGTAGTCACGAGCACCTTCCGGTGTTGATTTACATAAAATCGGTGTTTCAATTTCCCAGAAGCCCCGGTCAGATAAATAGTTTCTGGCAATCATGGTCACCTGATGGCGAACTTTCATGATTTCCTGTAAGCAAGGACGTCTTAAATCAAGATAACGATATTTTAATCTTGTTTCTTCTAAAGCATCTGTTTTATCTGCCACAATCATTGGCGGCTGTTTAGATGTGTTGACAATCTCAATTTCATTTGCTTCAATTTCGATATCCCCAGTAGGCATTTTTGGATTTTTAGAACTTCTCTCTACAACTTTACCGGTAATTTTTAAAATATATTCATTATGAATCTCTTTGGTGATGCTTTCATGTTCTTCACCACAGATAATCTGAGTGATGCCTTCACGGTCGCGCAGGTCAATAAAAACTAATGATCCAAGATTTCTTTTCTTTGCTGTCCAGCCGACTAAAGTGACTGTTTTACCGACATCGCTTAAACGCAGCTCACCATTATTATGTGTACGATACATTTTTATCCCTCCATCTTACTTTCCAAATAAGTAATAATTTCTTCCAACTTGACTGTTTCCTGACTGCGCGCACTGGTATCTTTGATATTGACCACTTCTTTTGCCACTTCATCTTCACCAATAATCATCGCAAATTTCGCATGCATGCGATCCACTGTTTTAAACTGGGCCTTCATGCCGCGTTTCAGATAATCCATATCTGCTTTAAAGCCATTAGCTCTTAACATGGCAAGAATCTGCGCAGATAAAGAAATTGCTTTCTCTCCTAGTGGCATGATATAAACATCCAGGCCGTCTTCCTCTTTATCATCTGAAGCACCTAATGCAATTGTCAGACGTTCCATACCAAAGGCAAAGCCAATACCAGGTGTCACCGGTCCGCCTAATTCCTCAATTAATGAATTGTAGCGTCCGCCGCCGCCCAGTGTTGCCTGAGCGCCTAACACAGGATCATCACTGATTACTTCAAAAACAACATGGCAGTAATAATCCAGTCCGCGTACCAGATTTGGATCTACTTCATATTCCACTTCCAGATCATCTAACAGGGCACAGACTTCTTCAAAATAAGCTTTAGATTCATCTGTTAAGTAGTCCAAAGTCTTAGGCGCTGTTTTCATCGCTTCATGTTCTTTATCAACCTTACAGTCCAAAATACGCAATGGATTTTTTTCAAAGCGCTGATTGCAGTCGTAGCATAATTCTGACAAATAAGGCTTAAAGTGCTCCTTTAATGCCTGCTTATGCATTTCCCGGCTCTTGGCATCTCCTAATGTATTGATGACCAGGCGGACATTTTTTAAGCCCAATGCTTTGACAATGGTAACAGCCATGCACATTGCTTCAACGTCTAATGCCGGATTTTCAACGCCCAGCATTTCTACACCAAACTGGTGAAACTGACGTTGTCTGCCTTTCTGTGGTCTTTCATAACGGAACATTGGTCCCATATAGTAAAGTTTCACTGGTTTATCGGCAATCGAAAACATTTTGTTTTCTACAAATGCTCTGGCCACACCCGCAGTGCCTTCCGGACGCAAAGTAATTGAACGTCCTTTCTTATCTTCAAATGTATACATTTCTTTCGTGACAATATCACTGGTATCGCCAACAGATCGGTTGAACAATTCCGTATACTCAAAAATCGGTGTCCTGATTTCTTTCACATTGTACAAATCACTGATTGTTCTTAAAATCTGTTCAAGTTTCTGCCATTTTGCAGTCTCTTCTGTTAACAGGTCTACTGTCCCTCTTGGTGCTGTATAAGCCATTTTCTCTCCTCCTTTTACCTATAAAAAAACGCCCTTAATAGCTAAGGGCGAAATAACCGCGGTACCACCTTAATTGGTTCTCAAGCCGTAACGGGGCAAGCCGTTGATTCCTACTCTGTTCAGAATCACTCCTCCAAAGTGTCAAAAGTTAAGTATTTCAGCGATGTTCACAGCTACCCATCTTCTCTGTCTGAAATCTCATAACCTATTCTTTTTCCTCGGATTTGCAAATATTATAGACTATTTGCAAATGAATTGCAATCATAAATCCTGAATTTTGTTGATTTCGCCAATATTGATTAAACAGTTTTAAGCAATCTGGCCATAAAAAGAAACAGAAGCTTTTTATGCCTCTGCTTCTTCGATTCTTTTAATGGGAAAATACATATAATTTTTCTGAGTTTTGGGATCTGTGAAATCGTGAACAGCCCCCGCCAAAGAAATATGATTTTCTTTAAGATAAGTCATCATTTCTGTAAAAGTTTCCGGTCCGCTGACCTCAGCGCAAAGATATTCATATCCTGGAATCACCCATTTTGTCCAGCCTGCTGGTGCTTCGGCCTCATCGTCGCATTCAACACCGGCTAAATATAAACCTTCACTAAAATGATTTTGCCAGGGTAAAAATGAGCGACTCATATCGGACATGGCCCCCCAAAAGCCAGCGAAATGCCCCTGTGCATCTTTCTTAGCTAATGGTGCGACCTCCGCAAAATGTGCGTTGGCTTCCTGCCATAATTTCTGTATAAATTGCTTGCCGTCCTTGGTACTTCCTTCTTTGCCAATCACCGTAAAAGACGGTTTCATACATGTTTTTACTTCCATTTGCTTTTCCTCCTCATGATGTCTGGACAGGTTTTATCGGTAATAACACAGAGGACACATAATCCGAAGATTTGGGATCACCATCGCTATACCATTCTAACACAGCAGGAAAGGCCATCTGATAATCTGGATGGAAAGGCAGCCACGTTTGAAAAATTTGCGTATTGACAGACTGCATCGCTCCCGGCAGCTGCCCGCGGCAGTGAAATTCTGCCCACTGACTAGCAGGAATTTCAAATAAAGTCAGTTCCTCCGGTACCTTTTCATTCCTACAGATGCCGGCAATCATATAACGAAACTGATCACCCTGATTCAAATCATCAATACTGATTCCATATTCACCTATCCGATAATCCAAAACCGCTTGTTCCAAAGCAGATGATGGCAGTCGCTTTCTATTAAGCACATCACCATACTGATTTTGAAAGTCTTTCCAGAAATCAAGAATCTCCTGGTAGGAATGTTCTTTAGTTGTCACATACATCCATCCGACAAAACATTGTTCAGACATTGATTTAATGGTCACGTCCAGTACATCTCCGCCATTGACTTTCATGGATATTTTGACAGGCAGAAAAGGTTTGATTTTTCTGGTATTTTGATATATCTGTCTGGGACTGACGCCATGGAACCGAGTAAAGGCTTTAGTAAAGCTTTCAGCGTTTTCATAGCCATACTTACAGGCTAAATCAATACGCTTCACCCGCTGACTTGCCGCTTCCAAACCAGCCAAATATAACCGGCGGTATCGAATATATTCACTGATTGTAAAACCTGTCATTAATTTAAAGCCCTGTTGGAGCTCTAAAGGTGATAAATGCACTTTGCCGGCCAGTTCAGAAATGGTTAAGGACTCTAAAAGACGACGCTCAATCTCATTGATCACTTCTACCATAATCATATCCCACTGCATTATTCTCACCCCAACCTTATCTTACCATGGCACTGGCACTGATGTCTGACATTATCCAAGCAAATTTGTCCGTTTTTACGCATCCACGACTGTTGCGCCAACGCTTTTTAACAATCACGCCTTATTCTGCCAGTCATTTCGATACAGCAAATTCTCAATTGTCAGAATTTCCATATTGTAACGTGAAAGCATGTGCCCCATATAAAATTTAAAACCTAATTTATTTTGAATCTTTTGGGAAGCCTCATTGAAAAAGAAATAACCGCAGTTAATAAAATCAGCATGTAATTCTTCAAATACATAGGTAATGACTGCGCTAAGACTTTCTGTCATGAGTCCTTGCCGCTGGTATTTTTCTGACAAAGCAAAAGACATGGAAATTCCCTTTAGCCCCTGAAAAGAAGGGGCATGCGCGAATGCCTGCAAAGGATGTTCAAGATTGATATTGCCAATCATTTTCTGCTCATCAGGCTCAATCAGAGCAAAGGTACGTTTGCCTTCCAGCAGCCGATTAAACAATTGTCCAGCCAATTCCTTATTTTTTAAAGAAGGCCAGCCGATCATCATTGCCAGTCGGTCAGAGCTGGCATAAGCATAAAAATCATCAAAATCTTTTTCTTCTGCAGCTCTAAGTACCAGTCTTTCTGTCTTTAAAATGGTTTTAGTCAAATCAATATCGATATCTAATGTACGATTAGCCATCCTTTATTACTCCTCTGACTACCATCGCTGCATATTTTTTTGATGTTTTTCCAGATAAACTTCCTGAAGTTCTTCTGGGGTAATTTGATAACAAAGCAATACATCATTCAAATACATTAAAACATCGCAGACTTCTTCAATAAAATGTTTTCTGACAGCCGCCTTTTCCAAAATAGCTGTATCTCCATCCTTTTTGATGACATCTGCTACCTCACCAGCTTCAATCATCATCCACAGCAGTTTTTCTCTGCCTTTCTCAACTGGCAATCCGCCCCACTGATCTTTATATTTCTCCTGTAATTCCTTTTGAATTGCCTGCATTTTTTCAAAATCTAAGCTGCTCATATTTTACAACCTCCCTAATTTTTTTACTTTGTATTCATCAAATATATTATCATCAATTCATTGATTTAGAAAGATAAACATCCGGATTGACAAAAATACCCCATTGATTGTAATCAGCGGTTTTTAATTCACGTAAATGCCGGTAATCATTAAGACATTCAACCTCAAATGACTTGTTTTCTTCACGATAAACTAAAACGGTTTGAGACGTATTTTCCAGCCAGTTTAAATAATCCACATCGGCATCTTCACGCTGCAGTAACAGATTAATCAGAACTCTTAATGTGATGCCATGAGAAACAATCAGAATGTGCGCGGTTTGATCATAATGACTCTTTAATTCCTCCAAAAACAGCTGCACTCTTTTTTTAACATCATGATAGTTTTCACCTTCCGGCGCCTGGAGCACTGATAATTTTGTGGCTAAATCAATTTCAGGATATATCTCTGTCTGTTTAGCAAATGGCATTCCTTCAAGCGCTCCTAAATCCATCTCCCTTAGATTTTCATTTTCTACAAGGGTTACTTGTTCTGTCTCAAGACACTTTAAAATCTCATCCAGCGTTTCACGTGCACGGAGCATGGGACTGCAGCAGGCATATATGCGCTCAGCTTTGATTTTTTCTGATAAAACAAGCCCAATTCTATGTGCCTGTAAATGTCCTTTTTCAGTCAAACCTAAATCTGTGATCGAAGTTAATTTACCATTAATATTTCCTAAACTCTCTGCATGTCTGATTAAATAGATTTTCATCTGTTTCTTTTCCCTTCTATCCTGATTATATCACTGCTTTATTTTACAATAATTCCATGTAGATTGATTGTTCTGAAAAACCACAGGCCTCATACATTTTTCTGGCATTTATATTTTTGGCATTAACTTGTAATTCAATGCCATCATAGTGCTCTTTTTCTTTAATCATTTTGACAGATGCTAAGAGCTGACGGCCGACACCTTGCCCACGATACTGTTCATCTACTGCCAGGGTATCGATGAATAAAATATTTCTTTCGGAAAGAATATCATCCTCGATATGTCTGACAAGAAAAATAATAAATCCGGCAATTTTTTTGTTTTCTTCAAAGACCAAAATATTTTTTCCATTGACGATTTTATTATAAAAATCAAAAGGAAGCACGTCACCAGTCTTTTTAAAAATATCCGGTCTCCACTGCGCATGCAGCGTTACTACTTGCTGCATAATTAAAAGAATATCTTCATAATCTTCAAGTAAAGCATATCTTATTTTTGTTTCCATTCTATTCTTTTCCCTTCTTCCCATTATTTTAAGCAAAGGACGCAAAAGAGCGCAAGTCAGCGCTCTAATGAATAATTCTCTCTATTTCATAAACACCAATAATCTTCATCAGATTGGCTTTAGCAATTTCCAGCTGTTCAGAACTATCTACTGCAATTTTTAACGTAATCTTTGCCGAGGTATCAATCACATCACCTCGTACATTTAAAATATTAATTTTTAAAGCACCCAGTGTTGTGATAACGTCCGTCAGAAGATTCGTTCGGTCAGTACCTCTGATTTCCAAATCAACTTCAAAGCGTTTAGCTTCAATACTTGGATAATCCCAGTAAACTTCAATCAAGCGCTTTTTAGCCGCATCAGTATTAACATTTGGACAATCCTTACGGTGGACTTTAATTCCCTGACCCTGAGATACAAATCCAATGATATCATCACCCGGAATTGGATTACAGCATTTGCTGAGTTGGATTCTCATTCCACTGACGCCCTTAACTGCAACTCCGCTGCCTGAAGCTCTGTAGCGCTCATTAGCAGCATTATTTTTCTTCATCATCTTGTTTAAATTATCGATGAAGCTTTCTTTTTTAGGTACAACTTTATCAACGACGCTGGCCGCCAGGAGGTTTTTCCGGCCAATCAGGTAAAGTAAATCATCAAAACTATTTGCGCCCAGACTGTTTAATACACCCTCGTAAGTTTTAACATCTGTATATATTTTTTCATCCAGCTCTCGATGACGAATTTCTGTTAATAACATTTTCCGTCCATCTTCAATCGTATCTTTGCGTGTTTCAGCTTCTTTATTTGTCAGAAACTGACGAATTTTATTTCGGGCACCCGCAGTGCGGACGATTTTTAACCAGTCCTCGCTTGGCCCTGGTGAATTCTTGCTGGTTTTGATTTCCACAAGATCACCGGTTTTGAGTTTTGTATCAATAGGCACCATGATATTATTGACAAATGCACCTGTCATTTTATGCCCTACTTCAGTATGGATACGGTAGGCAAAATCAATTGGTGTTGCTCCGTTTGGAAGCTCGATGATTTTTCCCTTAGGGCTGAGTACATAGACATTAGCTTCAAAAATATCACGTTTTAATGCATTATAATATTCTTTGGCATCACTGTTTTGAATATCGTCTGAAAGAGAAATAAAATCGCGCAGCCACTGCAGTTTTTCACCGATTTCTTTCTGCTCATTGCGGCTGGAATATCCTTTATTTTCTTTATAGCGCCAATGAGCGGCAACGCCTCGTTCAGCGATTTCATCCATTTCTTCCGTACGAATCTGAATTTCAAAAATCAGTCCATTGACACCTAAAACAGCCGTATGCAAAGATTGATACATATTAGGTTTAGGCATCGCAATATAATCCTTAAAACGCCCCGGAAGCGGACGATAGTGATCATGGATCAGACCTAAAATCTCATAACACTGCATTTTGGTTTTCGTGATAATCCGGATAGCATTCAAATCATAAAGTTCATCAAAACGTTTATGTTTGATGACCATCTTTTTATAAATACTGTAAATATGCTTTGCTCTTCCAAGAATTCTGAATTCAATCTGATTTTCACTCAGCAGATTTTCTACTTCTGTCATCATTGCCTCAACTGCCTGTTTGCGTTCAGCACGTTTTGTTTCCAGCAATTCCGCAATTTCTTTATAAGCTTTAGGATCAATATACATTAAACTGAGATCTTCAAGTTCAATACGCACATCATTAATACCTAAACGATGCGCAATCGGTGAATACACCTCCAGCGTTTCTTTGGCGATACGCTGCTGCTTTTCTGGAGGCATGTATTTCAATGTCCGCATATTATGAAGTCTGTCTGCAAATTTAATTAAAATAACACGGATGTCTTTAGCCATCGCAATATAAATTTTACGGTGATTTTCCGCATAAAAATCCTGTTCATCCTTGAAAAGCATTTTACCGATCTTCGTAACACCCTCGACTAGCGATGTAATCTCTTCGCCAAATTCGTTTACCATTTCTTCATGGGAAATGCCGCAGTCTTCCATTACATCGTGCAGTAATCCGGCAGCAATAGTAATTGGTCCAGTCTGAAGTGTTGCCAAAATATAAGCAACCCAGACCAAATGATTGGTATAAGGTTCCCCGCTGCGGCGCTTCTGCCCTTCGTGTTTTTCCATAATATATGCGTAAGCCTTTTTGATGAGGGCAATACTGTCAGGGTTTTTAATGTATTGACCGGCATATTCAAGCACATCATCAATCGTCACAGTATCTTTCGCATTTTTGACTTCCATCATAGAAATACACCTCCTTTAAAGAAAAGAGAGCTTTGCTCTCTTAATATGTCATCAGTGACATTACATCATAATCCTTCAAAAGGTCACGGCCTTTTAAATCTGCTAATTCAATGGCAAAACAAATGCCAGCCACAACTCCGCCCAGTTCTTCAACAATCTTTGTGGCCGCATGAACTGTACCGCCAGTTGCCAGCAGGTCATCGACAATCAATACTCTTTGACCCTTTTTAATCGCGTCTTTATGCATGTGCAGCACATTGCTGCCATATTCTAAATCATAAGAAAATGAAACAGTCTCTCTAGGCAATTTGCCAGGTTTGCGGATAGGTGCAAAACCAATATTTAAACCATAAGCGACAGGACAGCCAAAAAGAAAGCCGCGGGCCTCAGGACCAATGACGATATCAGCGTTGACTTTTTTGCCATATTCGATCATTGCATCAATCGTTGCTTTATAAGCTTCACCATCCTGCATCAATGGCGTAACATCGCGAAAGATAATTCCTTCAATTGGAAAATCCTTTATATCTTTAACATATTTCTTTAAATCCATACATACTCCTCCTGTAATATATTCAAATTATAGTCAATGTGTCTGTTTTTTTCAACATTTTTTATCTTATTTCCTTTAAAATCATCTGTACATTTTCTATATTTCTAAATTTATTGACAGATAACTGCCCGAATAATTCGAATTCTTCCTGTCCGCTCAGTTGTTCATAAACACTGCCGTGGTTAAACCAGAGGGCAGAAAATCTGGCCTTCGGAAGATCAAAATACAGTTTCAGATGTTTGCCATTAGAAAGCGTCTCTATTTTGGAAGGATGACTGGCTTTCATATAAAAAACCGGTTCTTCATTTTCCTGACCAAATGGTTCAAGGCAGGCCATTTCTTTTAAATAGGGCAAATAAACGTCTTCTGCATCTATACGAATAGCTTCTTTTCTTTCAACCAGCAAATCTGCTGTCAGATGTTCATGCATATAAGCGGCCAGTCCCTGACAAAAGCCAGACCACTGGGATTTGGAAAGCGAAAAACCGCCAGCTTTTTCATGCCCGCCAAAAACTAACAGATGATCCTGCAAATGGCTTAAAACATCATGCATATCTACCCCAACGATGCTTCGGGCACTGCCTTTATAGATTTCACTGACATCATCTTTGCGAATAACAAAGCTTGGCCGATAATAAGCATTCATTATTTTGCCGGCGACCAGTCCAACCAGTCCTTCATGAAAATCCTCCTCGCAGGCAACAAGTGCGCCGCCGATTTCCTGCATATTTTTGACGGCCACATCATATTGTGAAGTAGTCAGCCGCTGCCGCGACTGATTCATTCTCAAAGCAGATGAGGCAAACTGAATTTTAAATTCCCGTTCTTTATCACTGCCTGCCCCGCTATGGCGGAAATAGGTCACACATTTATTCGGATTCATACCATCTTCAAGTCTGCCAATGGAATTAATTTTTGGGGCAATGACAAAGCCAAGACTGGTAACGTCATATTTCTGATTTTCGCCAAGCAGAAGATCCAGACTCAGATAATGCTGCGTATTCATCACTTCGAGTGCCTTTTTAACAAGTGTTCGATTCTCATCAACCATTGGCATCATGTCACTGATTGTGGAAAGTGCCGCCAGACAGAAAATATAAGGATCCTGCCTTTTTAACATGGCTGTGGCTAATTTGCAGGCAACAAAACCGCCAGAGATCCCTTTGAATGGATAATTTTCAGACAACTGAGTATGAATGATTGCATAGGCTTCAGGCAGAACATCCGGCAAATCATGATGGTCGGTAATAATGACATCAAGGCCCAGTTCATTTGCTCTTTTTACGGCCTCAAAAGCACTGACGCCATTATCGACAGTGATAATCAAAGAATAGCCTTTTTTAGCCATTTCCTCCACTCGGCGGACATTCAGTCCATAACCGTCTGTAAAACGGTCGGGAATATGAAAGCCAACCGCCAGTCCTCTAAGTTCAAAAGCTCTGACCATGATGCTGGTCGCTGTAATCCCGTCACAGTCATAATCGCCATAAATGACAACTTTTTCCTTGCCAGCGATTGCTTTTTCTATTCGCACAAGTACTTTGTCATAATCTTTGAAGCATTCAAAACGATGCAAAGGTACCTGTTGTTCTCTGTCATCCTGACCAAAGCACAACACTTTGGCAAGCAGCGGACCAACATTTCTCTCTGTCATGATTTTTTGATAGCCCTCCGGCTCTTTAATCATCCATTCCATAATCAAACTCCTTTCAAGAAAAAAAACTGCCGGAGCAGTTTTATTGAAAAATCAAATCACTGAAATCTTCGATACGCTGACCACTGGCTGATTTAATACCCTCACTTCGCAGATAATCAAAAATCTGGCTGGCAGATACATCAAAGATATCATTGACGATGTCACAGGTCACGATTTTATCGCGCCGTTTCCATTTGACATTAAACAAATAATCAATCAGATTATCTTTGGTTATCGTTTTTAACTGATTTGAACGAAAATCTTTCATCTTTAAAGTTAACATTAGGTCTAATTCCGAACGCTGTTCTGAATTCAACTGATCAAATCTCATAACTCCTCACTCCATTTACTACGCCTATCTATTATAAACGAAAAAACGACATAAAGGAAGTGTTTTAGACGAAAAAGAATATTTTTAAATCGTTCATTTTACTTTTAGGATCTACATGTCTAGCCAAATTGTTAAGTGTTGCCTGCCGGATTATTTTAGGAAGAACGCTTTCTGGTGAGGGGCTGGGCATGTATATGATGGTACTGCCAACACTGAGCTTATGTATTACTGTAGCCCAAATGGGCATTCCCGGTGCTGTTTTTAAATTAAGCGCTGATCCTGGTTATCAGCCCAAAAAAGTGCTCTTGACAGGGCTTGCCATGGCCTGGATCAATGCCGCCATCATGGCGCTTGGTTTAATGACTTTTTCCAAACCACTGGCAGAAAATGTTTTAAAAAACCCTCTGCTGGCCCTTTCTTTGCAAGGTGTTGCTTTATTTATCCCGATGGCAAGCACCAATAACACACTCCGCTCCTATTTTTTAGGTCAGGAAAAACTGACCGCGCCCGCTTTTTCTTCTGTCATTGAAGAAGTTGTCCGCATTTTTGTGATGCTTGGCTGTTATTATTTTTTACCGCAAATGCCGCTTGCCACACAGGTATTTATGGCCTTTATAGCTATGGTTGCCGGAGAAATCGGCAGTACCTTATTCATGCTTCTTTTCTTCAAAAAGAAAAAATATCACTTGCAGCAAGAACTTGATGAAATCAAAAAGCTTGTTCTGTATAAAGATATCTTCTCTATTTCTCTGCCCGTCACTGCCAGTCAGTTACTGCACTCTTTAAGCAACTTTTTAGAGCCGCTTATTCTCACGAGTCAGATGCTTGCGCTTGGCTTTAGCTCCAGTGAAATCAACACCCAGTATGGGATCATCAGCGGTTACGTATTAAGTTTATTAATGATTCCTACTTTTATCACCACAGTGATTTATCGCATGATATTACCAAAACTTACTAAAAGCACAGCACAAAAAAAATGGGCTCATGCCCAAAAACAGCTGATATCCGCGCTTGTTGTCTGCTTGGGTCTGGGATGCCCATTTTCAATGCTATTCTATTTCTTTCCAGAAACATGTCTGCAGTTGTTTTACAACACGCATGAAGGGGCTGCTGTCTTAAAATACTTAGCCTGGCCATTTCTGATTTATTACCTGCAAACACCATTATCCGCCTGCCTTCATGCTATGTCCAAAAACAAAATACAATTCTGGATCTGTTTAACAGAATGCTTTGTCAGTCTGATTGTGCTTTATCTGACAATTCCAGCCTTTCAGACAACAGCAGTCGCTATCTCAATGCTTTGCGGACTGATTGTTAATACTTTACTCTCCTTCTTCTGTGTTTTCTATTTTTTATTCCTCAAGAAAGAATAAACGGTCTTTTTCAACGACACAATAAACAATATTTTCATAGCCAGGATGCCCCTGTTCTTTCAGCTTTTTTATTAGCCATGATTCATCATAGCCCATATGTGACAGGGCATCATGCATAATTTTTCCATCCATAATGACCGGGTCTGGAAATACTACTTGGTTTTCCTTACGCTTAATGACCGATAATTGTCCATTTGTCTCTAAAATGGCAAAAGCTACTTCAGAAACACTGGAGATGCCTTGCTGGCGCAGGTGCTGCGCTAATGAATCCACAGTATATTTTAACTCCCGCATTTTTTCATAATTAATCTTGCCGCGGGTAATAATATAACAGGGCGTCCCTTCCAGAATATCACGTAATTTCTTGCTTCTTAAAGAAATGCAGGAACAAATATAATCCACAAGTGCCAAAACCGAAGTAGCAATGATGGCATGATCCAATCCTTCGCCGCTTTCAAAAGTAATCGCCATCAGATCCGCGAGCAATAAAAAGACAACAAAATCAAATATATTCAACTGACTAAATTCTTTTTTACCAAGCAGCCGAAGCAGTACAATTAAATACACATAACAAAACAAACTTTTAAACGCTACAAAAATATAATCCATTAAATAATCCATACTCTCACCTGTTCTAAAGATTTTTAAACAACATAATGTATATCAAGGAGGCTTTTATGAAAAAAACAATCTGCGCATACGCTGCCACTTTGGCATTTATCTATCTTTCTTATCTTCTTTTTGCTCTTGTTTTCGCTTTTTTATTTCATTATGCAAATCTGCAGCCATCATTCTACAGTATGGCCACAAAAATCTGTTCTTATACTGTTGCCTTCATCAGCGGCCTTGGTTTTAGTCTGATGATTGATGAAAAAAAACTCATCAATGCAATTCTTTTTTCCATTATCTTCTCAGTCATCAATACACTTCTGTTGTGGCACCATTTTGATTTACCGGCCATTCTTTTAAAAGATGTCACTTTTATTGCCGGTGCCATTTTAATCAATCTCATAAAAAAATAGGCATAAAAAACAAGAGACAACACACACTAAAATTGGGTGATGGCATGAAACATAAGGATAAAATTTTGATGATGGAAGATAAACTGAAAAGGATTGAAAACATTAAAGAACATTTGGAATTAGCAGACGGTATCTGTTATTCAATCGAGGATCTCAATGATGCCTACATTGAAGCGAAAATTAATGATCTCAGCGAAAAAATGAATCGGATTGCTTCTAAACTTTCCGATGCGAAAGAAAGAAATGAATATCAGATGATGTACAGGGAATTAGAGGATTTGGAAGAGATTATTTATCTATTAAATAAAAAACATTCCAAAACATATCTCAAAGCTAAAAAATGGCAGGAGAAAAAACTAAATTAAAACGGAACAGACATAGCGTTTGTTCCGTTTTAAACTAAATAACAAAATAATAATTTGTATGTTCCTGACCGCCCAGGGTATATTTATAACCCTGACTGCCATGGCATAAATCAATCGCTGTCACTGAAGTATTTTCAGCTAAATACTTAATGCTTTCGGTAATCAATGCCACACCTGGCGAATAAAAATCAAAATCATCATCAATTGACAAACGAGGGACAATGACCGTTTTCCCATCGTTGGATAAAAAGCCCACAAAGTAAGCCGCTGTCGTCCCGTCTATTTTGAACCGAAACAAATAGTGATCAGGATGATAGCGTAAAGCAGTTTCGATAGGATCATGATGCCGGTGAATATAATAAGAAATCTTGTTTTCTTTAATGTGATCTCTGACCATTTTTCGTTTCAAATGAACTCTAAGGACATCTTGCCACAATTCATCTTCAAACGCTCCTTCTGAAGTCACTTCCAAACAATAGCTTTTTCCATCCCTGTTCATACGGTTAAACGCTGTTCGGATATTTTGCCGGGTACTTTTCCTCAAACTCTTATTGTAAATTTCATAGCCATCAGGAAAACTGATTTTTACACAGGGCGCATTATCAGGATTTTCATTTTTAGATAAAAGATACTGACACAAAAGACTTTTCTCATTCACACGGCGCAAGGTCAAAGAAGCTTTTATATGCTCTTTTAATAATTTTAGTGCCTGATCAAAATCCTCCGAAGAACAATCCTTTGCATAAATCACATCCAGATAACCCGCAAGACAGAAATCAGGAAAAAGATAATATTCTTTAAAAGGCGGTGAAGTCTTTGGCTTTTTCCATAATGGAATAATCATTATTGTTTGATCATCCTTTTTGATTTCATAAAAAACTGGTGATAATAAGGCCCTTAAATGAGAATATCTGTAATCCTTCACAACTATTTTCGCAAACTCATAAGACTGGTAAGGAGAGAGCAAAGGATTCTCTCGATATATTTTTTCCCAGGTTTCTTTAAGATCCTCAATATGTTTATATTTAATACAGCTATACAAAGCAGTCACTCCTCTCAAAACAATTCGTTCTAAATTATGAGAATTGTCAAATCTTGCATTCCTATCCTAGCACACTCCAATTTAAAAAGCAACTGTTTGATAGGCAACTGAAAAATGATATTTTCAGGCATTCTTCCCAGGTGATTCTAAAATTTAAATGCCCTGTTAAGCACGCTTTTAACCATACATTGCTTCTATTTTTATTTAACAGGAGCGGTAAGTTCAAGATGATTGCCTTCACTATCCACAAATTCTGTCACCCAATTCGCGCCAATTTGCGTCAGTGGAAAACAAATGTTCTGCTTTTGAATTTTCTTCTTTAACGTTTCCAGGCTGTCAACTTCAATACTAGGCAAAACATTACTGCCAAATACATGATCTTCATTCATTTTCTGAAAATTAAATAATCCTAGCCGAAAACCATGAATGTCAAAAACACTATAAATTTCATCCCGCACTGTAACAGCCTGCTCAAAAAAATCTTCATAAAAAGCATGGCCCTTTCCATATTCTTTACGCAAAGATACATAGAATAAATTCTAAAATTCATACGCTTATCAGCCCGCTTTCTTATGCTAATTTCTTGAACATTTTTCAGCGTCAATGGCCAGGACGACCATTAATGCATACAAAGCATCCTGAGGATTTCTGACATCAATCACATAAGTGTCCGTTAGTTTGAATAGTTCTTTACTGATATTTGCAATGACATTGCCTCTTTCATCGATAATTTCATAATCCCATTCCATGAAATCTCCGCGAATCTGCCAGCCGTTAAAATCCATATCGTAAACTGGCTTAAAAAAAGTAAACTGCTTGGAAAGTGAACCCACCAAATGGCCATAAGCATATATTTCAAACTTTGGCAAAAATGTCAGTACCACCTCTTTGACAGTACCAATATGTTCTTGTTGGGCATCTAGAATATGCAGTTTATGTCCCCAACTTAGCTGACCTTCAACACGATAGACAACATTGCCATTCTCATCATAAATATCATAGCTGTCCAGCCATGAAAAAAATCTCTGCTTAAAAAGTAGTTTCATTCACTATTCCTCCATTTCATGATACGGTCCGGTAATTTCCAGAGTATTGTCATCTGGATCAATGATATTAAAATACCAGTATGGATGATGCACATTCACATACATTATTTCTGATACTGAACCAATGTTGATCTTTTTCAATCGTTCATACTCTGCTTTTAAATCATCTACGTCAAAATGTGACATACTCCCCCACCTATAGAGGTAGGAGGCTTCTCGCTCAAGCACTCTACTGAGTTCAGTATCAACGAGCTAACCCCGTGTGTCCCACGGTTTTGTTTTTATGCGGTTATCCCTTTACAATTCGCATTCCTTCATTTCTTATGTTTATCGCGGCATTGATATCCCTGTTGTGATGTGTTTTGCAGTGTGGACAAGTCCATTCCCTGATTGACAAATCCTTCATATCACGATTTTGATGACCACATACACTGCAAAGCTGACTACTCGCAAAAAACTTATCTACCGCTACGAGTCTCTTCCCGGCTTCTTCAAGCTTGTATTTCAGAAATGCCGTGAACATTCCCCAGCCGTTATCAGAAACTGATTTCCCGAAATTCAGAGCCTGTCCCATAGCCTTCATATTCAGATCTTCAATACAGACACAATCATAGGTATTGGTTATCTGCCTTGATTGCTTATGTAGAAAGTCTCTGCGCTGATTAGCTGTTTTCTCGTGTAGCTTTGCTACCTTGACACGCTGTTTCTCTCGGTTTTTTGAGCCTTTTTGCATTTTGGATAATTTCCGCTGCTCTTTTTTGAGTCTTTTTTCGGCTAGTCTGTAATATCTCGGATATTCCGGACAATTCCCGTTACTGTCTGCATACAATTCATGCATCGAAAAATCCAAACCGATAAAACTTTTAGGTTCTTTTTTTGCGACATCTTCTTCATATTCAAAAAGAATGCTTGCAAAATATTTACCGCTTGCATTTTGGCTTACCGTTACTGCTTTTAGCTTGTAATGATCAGGTATATGCCGGTGCTGTTTCATTTTTATAAAGCCT